>JAAUXU010142197.1_pt1 | contig 57249 bp, 64 predicted proteins | sample 7278151 | NCBI WGS metagenome assembly JAAUXU01 (sample SAMN14350113, study PRJNA611818) | marine sediment metagenome | isolation source: surface marine sediment (1.8m) | place: French Polynesia: Moorea | collected 2018-08
CGTGGCTCTCAGAGAGCTGGAGTCTGCTCACTACATCCATCCGCTGGACACTGCAAAAGCTCTTGAGAATGATGCCGTGAGAGACGTTATCTGCAGAAACTTCTAGTACCTATCTGAGTTCTTACACTATACGTGTTGTGTCAGTCATTAAAGAATACTCTAAGCGAATTCTGCCAAGTGAGACAATCTGCCTCTTAATGAATATAACTTTTCTTGCTAGCGTTTTCTGCGTCATTGCACGCTTGTTACTATTGGCGGTCGATCAGCTTTGTTTCCCACCGAGAATTGAACCTGGTCAGGTCTGCTGAAGGACGGGGTCATCCGAGGGCCACGTGTTCATGCTGTCGTTGCAAGACTTTATTCAGCTGAGGAGGTCCAGATTAATAAACTGTTGTGGTTATCCGCGAGGAATGCCAGCAGTTCCTAAGAAGTTGGATAGCAACGATTGGACGACCTTGTTGTTGCTTTCGCCTTACGCACAGGCTTCTAACCACAATTTCTTGTCAATAAGATGATACCTTTCTTGAACGCAATGACCTCTTTTTGTTGTTCTCTAAGTAACTGTATGGTTTATTAATGCATCTTGATTCCCAAGGAAGTGTTAGCATGCGCGACCTACGACCAACAAAGCGGCTAATCTGCGGTAGTGAAGGACTGACGAGTTAACTATTCTTTACGATTGTGTGTGGGTGTGTGTATGGATGGATGTAGTACATAACTTTAGTTTACCATGTGACATGAATAAGGATTTGACACGCTTTAACAACAAATGACATGTAAGTGGGTATGTCGTACAGCACAGTATGGTGTGTGTTTTACGACCAACAACATTGCTTGCTTGTTTCCTTACATACTAAGTTGGAACGATCATTTTATACGTACATTGTGACTTATAAGTATTAAGACAAGACACTGCTTACACAAAGCAAAGTTTACTTGTACAGACATGCAGTGTTATAACGAACTTCCACGGATAATTTTGCTGAGATTACTGACTACTCCTACAGTACTATAGCTATACTCTAACGTCAATACAAGAGATGTTCCTTACGCTAAAACCTACCAGCACTTTCTTTCTACAACGATGTTGGAAGTATCTGTCATCTTGCTTATACCTGATCTACCTACTTAACAGACCGTCTCTTTTCTTTCCGCGATTGCTACCGATCCTGTGTTTGAAAGCATGTTGGACTGTGGTGATGATGATGTTGCCGTTGTCGGCGTTGTCGTTGGTGGCGCAGTTGCCGGCCCCGTATGTCTTGGGGTCGAATCCGTACTGGAATGCAACAAATGTCGACGTTCATCGTCCGAGCAAGACCATCGGTTTTGGATGGAAGGAGGTCGCCGCTCATCCACCGACTGCTTGTGGAGGTTCACCGCTGTGTACAACATGACGTAAAAGGCTTAGTGCATTTCAGCAAGCAAACAGCAAGAAGACAATTAGTAGGTATAGGTATAAGGAATTGTGTGTTGACCAATTACATCTATGTACACTTTTATACCGGTACCGTAGTACTGTGCGCACTTGTTTCTACACTGGACTAACGTTCCATACGCACACCTATTTTAATTTCGTTGTTTTTACAGTCCCCAATGGGAGGCCATCCAGCCTTGCTCCGAAGCTCCTCATCCAGGTGCTCGAAAGGCAGGTGAGGTCCTCGAATGCGCTCCTTGTACCACGGGAGAACTTTGCTGAACAGAATGCCATCCAGAAAATACACCTTAAAATGTTTCGACATGGTTGATTATGATGAACTATATGAAGGTTAAGAAGTTCTGACCTCCCAGAGGTAGCAGAATATGCAGTTGAAGATCATGATGCCTATTATAGTGAGCCTAAAGTCGATACTGGGTGGGATCTTCATGTTGAGGCGCTCAGAGAAGTCCTGTGAGCTGTACAGCGTCATGAAAATGGTCGTCGCCACCGCCGCAAGGGTCCACAAAGCCATTATACCTAGATTGGTCAGACCGGGGTCAGGAGCACAAGTCACTGTACCTAGGATGCAACGTACCGTTCGTTAAGAGGGGCTTCCTGTAAGGCGCGCCCTTAGAAAAGACGATGGCGGCGATAGTCGCCGCGGCGCACGAGAGCAGGAAGATGCTCGTCTGCTCGTAGCTGGGATTGGGAGGCCAGAGGCCCGGTTCGAACTGATAGGGCACAAACCTAGCATGCAAACTCCTTCATTATGGCCTTGTCCTGGGACGCCGAGGATATTCTGCAAATTTCCCCACCATGACTGCGCCTGTACGTAGAACCAGACTCCCACGTAGCAGAGCGTCTGGAAGAGCAGGAATGAGATAACCGAGAAGAGGGGCAGGAATGAGAGAAGATGTCTGGTGGGCTTCTGCTTGATGAGAGTGTGGTGAGGACCGCAGTTGCCGATCATAATGATGGGTAGAGCGGCCAGACCAATGTCAACGACCAGATATTGGTTGTCGCTGGGCTCCGTGCCAATCTGAAATGTGCGTAGTGCGGCCCATGCGTTGAGTTCCCTCAATCAGGCCTAGTCTCACTAACATCATGTATGTCAAGTTTGAATGTCGTGTGCCATGCGTACTGTACATGTACGTACATTGCGTTAACGTCACTTTTTTTTGTTTATGTGCGCGTCTTATTTACTTTGAGCAGACCGTCAGGTATCCCTATACCACTGTCCTACGGTACAGCATCGCAGCCGGGCAAAGTATAAGTAAGGGCCGCGACTAGTACAAAGGAGCGGGCCGTATTTGTATACGCCCGTTTTTGACCTGGGTCATTTTTTGAAGCCCCGAAGTTGCTCAGAGTTCAGTAGCTCAGAGCGTGCGTGTCCGGCCCTCCAAGCAAAAGACTCGGGTACAAATCCCACTTCTCCCTCCCTGGTTACCGGACTATTGGCGAAATCTTCCAGACCACAAAAAAGGGACGTTGAACCACGAATGTTCATCTCGGCAAGGCCTATACTCGCGACTTTTGGATTTTACAGCTCTCGGGGCGTTGACGACACCCTTGAGCTGCAAAATTCAAAAGTCGAGCGTATAGTGCTACTTCCCAGACGGACGTATCTAACCAGTACTCTCTTTGGACCTGACTGCATGAGTCATTTTACATCCCGAGGCCGTGTGTTGTCAAGTCCAAGTCGGGTGCATATAGTACTACAATATTCGTCGTTAATACATAGCATGTCATCAATCAAGGTTTTATACGCATTGATCATAGTCTACAGCACATAGACTTGTCCTGTCTCGTGTCAGTCATGGTGCCGTGCTCTAACTAGCACGTTCCTACGAGAGTCACTTTTGCGAAAGTCATACTCACGTAGAAGACCATGAGGACTGCTATGAGCTGCGTGAAACAGAACGCCACTCCGAACTTGAAAGAGGCGAACGCCGACACCATCGTGGCTCTGCCCTCCCTATACCGCATACCATACATAAGTGTTGGAAAAGTGTGCTAGGAGAACCATTTTCATCATGTGACCCAACCTGATTAGATAGGGAACACATCCGATGTGCACGTTCCTGGACGTAAACGGCGCTGCCACTGACGCCTCCGCCATCGACAGGCTGATGCCGGCGTGCGCCGTTTTGAGTGCCCCGCAGTCATTACAGCCGTCGCCGCACATGATGACTTGGCGGCTGCAAAAAATGATTCGTTTGCTCAAGAAGTGCATTCATCAGTGACAAGTCACGGATTGCTGCAGCGGGGAGGGATGCATGGAAAAACTGACAAGTACAATGGGTTGCATTTCACGTCGAGTGGCATAGTATGCATGTACGGCACTGCTTAGGCTTGTCTGAAAGAGCAGTTTGAAGTTTGGCGAGAAACATCTGCCCTGAAGCTGCATTCGTATGTACAATGACAAGGAAAATGCTAGGATCCGCACAAGCTGCGCTACTCTTGCACTTACCCGAGATCTTTCATGCACTCAATGAGTTGTATTTTCTGTTCAGGTAGCATCCTGGCAAAAATCTTCCCTCTCTGCACTATCCGGTCAAGTAGAGCGCGGTCGTGCGTTCGAATCAGGTCAAAGGTGCGACCGTCGCAGGCAAACGCGTACTTCCTCTCCTGGACAGACTTGACAAAGTTCGACTGGGTAGAAAAGTTGGACGAGATTGGTGCTTTGTAAGAGACGGAGTCCCTTGAATCGCCACTCACGTTAGACTTCTGTCCCTCTTCTTCCAGGCTATAAGTGACGTTGAGTCTCTGAGCGTAGGAGTCCGAGGACACTAATTCCGCGTCCACCCGAATCACAGTCTGCGCCGGGCCGACGAGTTCGCTGTCCCGACCCACGCTGATGGCGGTCAAGATGTTGTCACCTATCATTGATTAATCGACCTCTTTGCAATTGACCTCTGTTAACGATAGACAGGATCGTCTCAAAGTTTTCTACCTGTAACCATGACGGTGGTGATATCGGCAGCGTGTAATTGCTTAATAGCCGGATACGTCTCCTCCTTTACCAAGTTCTGCATGATGATCAAGCCCAGGAACTCTGCTCCTTGCTCTAGCTCAGTTCTCGGTTGGTCGTTCACCTCCTTCCAGCGCGCGTTGGCGTTCAACGGCTTGTACGCGGCCGCTAACACCCGCAGACCCTGGCGAGTGTACCAGTGGAGCGTAGACACGAAGTCTGCTGGGACTACGATAAAGAGCAAGTAACTTTTTTGCCCATCGGCAGTACTGACTTGTCTACTCCACACAGCTTACTGCTCTCGGGCTTGCACAGCGACGCCACTTTTTCTGGCGCTCCCTTGACGAACACATCGAAGTGCGGCGACCCCTTCTTTCTGGTGATCACCGTCATCCTCTGCACGGCGGAGTCAAATGGATATGTCTTGAGCAGGGCAATCTCCAAGTTGCTTGACGCTCCCGAGCCCGCACGACCTTTGGGTGGCGATACCAGTGCCGGCGTGGGAAGTCCATAATCCGGGTTCGTGCCTTGATTGTGCTGCTCTTTTAGCTCCTGCATCCAGTAGAGGGACAAACTGGATCAGTGTTGATCTATGGCAAAATCAGTGGCCTACCGACCCATTCAATGGCCTGGAAAAGCTTGACGTCCAGCGGATTTCCCGTCAGCTCTCCCCTGAGCTTGATGAGTGAGTGACAGACAGCCATGGCTTGGAGGAAGAGTGAGTCTTGGGGCAGCTGCGTTGGGTCAGCCTGCGTCTCACAGAAGCGACCCCCGCGGCTCTCACACACGCCGGCCAAGTCCAAGTTGCCCTCCGTCAACGTGCCCGTCTTAGGAATAGAGATCCTTACAGCACCCATGTGGAGGGAGCACTCTAATTGTCTACTGGGCCAAACTGTACGTGAGCCAAACTCGTACGTAAGGTACAATGCTCATTTCTGGTGGCTGCTCTGTCTTGGTCACTCACTCAAGGAGGTTGTGAGGATTTTGGAATGCTTTCCGCCACATCCAGCTTGAGCGAGGATCCATCACAGAAAGGTTCTTTCTTCTCTTTTGCTACATGGACGAGGAGGAGCATACTTTGTAACTACCTTGTCGAAGGCCACGATGTCGATTCCTCCGCATAGGCAAATGTGCTTCGAGTGCAGGCAGTATATGCCCTCTTTCTGCAACCTCTTTTGCGCGAACGCGTTGTTGGCCGTGAGCGCGGCAGGCAAGATGGGAGGGACCACGAACGTCAGGATGTCCAGGCTGTTCAACAGAATCTCCTTCACTGTGCCCTACAAAGAGCAGATATCTCCTCTCTATATGTATCCGAGTACAGTTTATAGAAGCTAGCCACAAAGAAGGTTAATTTTAAAATGGACTTATTTCGGTAAACGATATCTTTTTTAACCGGTGCTTTCAGCCTCCGGAAGTGATTCCTTCACCCCTTTATAGAAAGCGAAGAATCTCCTCTAAAAGTAAACTCATATGCTTTCCTGCTCTAGGCCCGGTCAATTTCTACGTAGTAAACTCTGCCAAAGTAGTCAATTTTGTATCTTCGTTAAAAGTGCCCATAGTAAAGGGCCCTTATGAAAAATATACGTATACAAATTGATGCGTACTCGAGCACGCTATGTCATAGTTAGGAATCTGCTTTTTGTATTGTTACTTTACTATATATTTTCTCAAAATTCTTCGATATCTTTGGTGAGATTCTGCGAGAAACGGGATTTCCTAAGAAATGGGCTAAAACCAGAATTGAAAATTCTCATCAAAATAGGGTAAAAAGTAGGATTTTGTGTCCTTCGGAAAGACATCCAGAAGTCCTTCTTATGTTTTTACCCATTTTGTCGCGTAATCATCATAGAGCGATGTTGTTCTTGCAACTCGTTTTGTGGCTGCTGACGAGGCTGTTCACATCAGCATTGACTCGATAGTGCAGATTCTCCCGAAAATCAGGGGGAGGGGGAATCACTGAACATTGCTAAAAACCGAGAATGTGCATAGACCCCCACATACTGGCAAAAATGAATAACATTTGATAGGGCAAAGTCGGAAAAAGTGGGAGAAAATGGTTACCATTCAATAATAACCCAGAATGCAGAACCCTAGTCGTAGTGCATGGTTATTTGCATACAGAACCAATCCCGTGATGAAAAGACCAAACAGCATAACCCTTTCTTGTGAAACGAGGAGGAGAGTTACGATGGAACCGACGGAAATGGGATATTTATTGGGATTTTTTCCTCTTAACACGAAAGGTGCCAATAGATTAGTCGCGGACTGCGAGCAACTCCCTTTGTCAGTTTTTTGGCAGCATCATGAAAGTGTGGGCTCATTTCCGCTTCCTGATTGCAAAATACCATATAATGCATTGACAACAGCATCGTATCAATTTCATTAAGAGATGAATACTGCGCAGAGAGACAAAATGGCAATATTGTCGATACGTTACCCCGTTGGTGATCCACACCCATAGCGAGTAGGACATCCCGACCAATCCAAGCGAGAGGAACACGTAGATGGAGCGCAAAAAGTCAGAGTGAAACTTGAAATCGAGAGGGGGAGGAAACAAAATGGCTCGGACCAACTCGCCCTTGGTGGTCATGAAGCCTGACAGGTCTATAGTTAGTAGTGTTGCTCAGTCGTGTATCTGCTCCAGACTCACCTGTTCTGATAACAACAGCTTTGCAGAAGTCTCCATCCATCGCCTTTCCCTGGAGGATCTCAGTACCACAGAAGACTACGTGTTGTCTTTGGAGATCATACACGAAGCGTTCGCCGTCCTCATCAGGAACTGGGATCTGTAGGAGGAGTCCTCGTTACAAGTACCGACGTTGTCTCCCCCCCTCCCAGTGTTTGCTTCAGATTTGCCCTACCTTAGTGATGGGGATGGACTCTCCCGTGAGCATGGACTCGTTGACCACGCAGGTCCCTTCGATGAGGACGGCGTCGCACTCCAAGACTCCTCCGGTCGTCGGAAGCAGGATTACATCCCCGGGGACCAACTCAACCGAGGAAACGGTGCTCTCTGTATGAGCGCATGTGACATAGCTTGGGTTATTCTCTGTAGAAGTGTCATCCTCGTAGTACATCGTACGTGTTCAAACAGCTGTGGTACCACATATACAAGAGAGTGATGCATGTCATTTATTACTTCAGCTTCACACCAGACCAAAAAGAAATGAGATCTTTCTTTTCCCTGGCTGACAGGCTTTCCAATGTGCGCCATCGACTATAAACAAGACCAGTGACAGATGCATTATTGGAGGAGGGAGTGGGTGAGGTCTGTGTACCATAAGAAGGGATGAGAAAGAAAGAAAAGGGTCAACAGGAGTCAATAAAAGAGAGAAACAATTTTCGATACAATTAGGAGAGTCCCTCCCTCACTCTCTTTTCCCCAGGAGAAATCACTCAATTTGGCTGCTTTTTCGCCCCATGTATACTATGACTTTTTGTCAGTACTCACGAGTTCCGTTCCTCAGCACGTCCACCATGGACTCGGACTTCATCTTGTCGCGAAGGTTACGATTTTGCTTCAAAAGCAACAATAATCAAGTCAACTTGAGCCTACAGAGAAGAGAAGCAACACGATACCTTTCTGGTCTCCCAAACACTGGCAGTGACTGAGACGACTGAGGTAAGAGCGATGATGACCGCGTACTTCCAGTATAACTGGATGGACCACAGAATAACCGTGTATGCTTGGAACAAGTAGAATGGATTCAGGGCCTCATGGAACAGCTATAAAGCGAAAACATGCTATACTACATAGAGACAGTACCCACAGGACGGAGCCCTGTCTACGCTATTCAGTTTTGATGTTGCATTTCCATACGAACCAGGTAGAGCACAGGAGGAACGCTGATCTTGATGAGGTTCTCGCCATATTCCTGGAGGCGATCGGAGAGACTCAGCTGACCCAAGCCTTCCTTGCACTTGTGGAACTGGCCCTGCATCAATCATATTGTGGAGGACAATTGTCTCATGCTGTGGTGGTGTATGTAGCATATGCATACTGACTTGGAACATGGTCTCGTCGATGTTTCTGAGTTTGACAAAGTTGTCGGCTGCAGCATCCCACACATACTTGATTTTCTTGTTGACGAAGAAGGCTCCTTGGGATCGCGGAATGACCTCCTCTTCAAAGATTTGGTCGAATTTGTCCTAGGGATCAGACTAGATTTCCCAGACAGGAAGAAAGTTGTTAAGCAATGGCTGTTTCACCTTGAGCAGGATCTTCTGCGCCTCTAGCAGCCCCACTTGCTTGTACACACAGTTCAGTTTGATGTCCGCTCTCCATGTGAGGAGGATGAGAAAGAGGCCGCCGGTGAGGATGATGAGTAAAACGGTGATCGAACATTTGAAAGGGCTGAACACGAAACCCTGGATGGTCTGCAAGCACAGCACACTGGTTACGTGTCCCGCCCAACTTGCCACCATCCCTCATTTCATCCCACAACATATGCATTTGACAACACACTCTTTAGCCGCTCATCAGTGTGTGCTATGGTGTGTAATCCTCTCACTCTACTCAATTTTCGCTTTCTTCGCCAGTCTATTGTGACGCTCTTTCTTCTCGCCACTTCATGGCACTTTGGCGTGAAAGCAATTCTACTCACACAATCAAAGCATCAAGCATCGTCAATCTCTCAACAAGTCACTGCCTTTCCGCATACAAACAGCTTCTCTCAAGTGCTTACTATCCTTTGTGTAGTGACACTTAGCAATATTGTTGTGGCACAAGACCTTCCAATAGAAGAGCTGTCCCGGTGGGTGAAGTAGAACAGTTACTTTTTAGAGCACATTCCCTATAAGGTGTTTTTTTCCATCAAACATTCATGCCGCCTTCAATGGCATGAGGATCTAGCTTTTGCTTGTCCATGAAGTGAAGCCCACCAAATGCTCTTGCCGTGGTGGTATGTGAAGTCTTGCTGCGCATGCCTATGCCCTGTTTCACGACAAGTAAAGGCATGACCGACAAATAGAAATAAAACTAGAGAAAGTGAAAAGTTCACTCTTAAGTAAACTTTTTAAGGTAAGTCACTTAAAAAGTGTCGATTAGAAGACATTTTGTAATGGCAGAGCAACTGCTTAATTTTGGGAGTACCAGCCATCCATTCATTTGAGAGCTATATAAGATTGGGAGTTGAATATTACCTCCGGCTTTTGCAGATCACCTCATTCCGTCTTCACATCTTGTACAACCTCTACTCTCTGACTTTATGCACGAGTGCAGTCTGGCTAACTTGTTCGTGTTCTTTTTGCTGACAATGACAAGAGAAACATTTGAAAAATCTAAAAAGTTTTTTCTTACTCGCGGTCTATACGGTACTCACTCACACAGAAGTGCGCACCTGAAGTCTACGAACAGGACGAGAGGTCCATTACAGAACTTGCTCGCTCGCTCCGTACGTATGGGGATTTCTTCAGTCTCGTCCGGAAAGCGTGACTCAGATGTAATTGCATGGGGATTTGAATTCCCATGCAAAGAACGGACGGGGCAATAGCAAATGCGACTTAGGCAATATCAGCAACTAGATACGTCGGTCCAGTGTATGTACATACAATGGTCTTGGAACGTCCTGCAGCTGTCCCTGCCAGAAGAAGCCCTACAAGTTTTCTCTCGTCTATAATGCTTTTTCTGCTAAAATCCGTCTTTTGTACGCACAGCGGCAGAATGTAATAATGGTCCTATTGAAGTCGTCAAAGGATTTTCGAGGCTGTAACCGTCGAGGCTCCTGATATGTTTTTATCTCTGACTTCCAGCATTCTTATATGAGACGGAAGAGACAGGAAATTTGAAAGAAACTAGCGGGAATTTTTCCAGTTAGCAGTTTACACGCCAGTGGGACAGAGCTTATGTGAGACATGTGTAGGACATGTGTATGTAAACATGTGCGGTGTGTGTGCACACATGCACAGTCTTACCATTTCATCGATTTCGCCATTGTTGATGATGTACTTCGGGCCCTGCAAGCCTTGGAACGGCATCTTGTCCCTGGTGAAGAGGAGACGGTCCTAGTTGAGGCCTGCAATCGCAACGACGGCCGTCGAGTTCAGCCTCTCCAAGCGAATGGTCAAGACGTAGCTATGGCGGCTCATGAAAAGTTGCCCGTCGCCGCCACCGCTGCGTCGGCCGCCGATGCCGTCGCAGCGGTCGTAGTCATGACGGACGCTACCGTGGGAGAGAAAAATGTGGGTAAATCTGGACAAACATGATGTTCTACAACAAAGTACGACAACACTCCGTCACACAGTGTACGTACACATTTGTGATCGTGTGAGCCAAAAAGAATCCCCAGCATGATCCATTGATACGTATGGCTTGAGAATTCTCAAACGGTTTCACAGACAGAATGACGGAAATATCAACAGATGCAAGAACTGGTTCTTTGTGCGATGATGGAAACAAAGATCGTCACTCCAAAAGTGAGCGGATCTAAAAAGTTCACTGCTTTTAAGGCTCATCTTCTGCTAGCTCTGAACAGGAGCAATCACAAGTGACTATGCATTTTTCCTGACCGGAGGCAAATTTTTGACCACAAAATCAACTCTGTAAGTTACATACGATATTCTAGAGTTGGTGATCAGTTCCGGAGCTACGCAGGACCCCTGTTATGACGGGAAAGAAGCCCTCTAGCACCAACTGGATTCCAATGCCATATATAGTTAGAATGAGCACCATCAGCGGTCGGACGTAGCACATCATCTTTCGTGCCCGTTGGGCCTGCAGCCGCCTTTTTTTCTATGGAATTTTTTCTTGCCATCGCATGGGCTGCCTTACTTTTAGGGGGACAATTACCGTGTCCGTTGAGAAGTCATGCACTGTGGTTAGCATCCGATCTCAGTTCTCATCAGCCCAATCTCCCTATACTCAATGATTTTGCACTGCAAAAAGGCAGTTCATTCCAAAAAAAGGTAGCAACCGTTGTGGCACAACTAATTTTGCAACGTGCACAGCATGCATTTTGTGCCTATCGTTCTTTCAAAGTGTCCTCCTCTCTGATCTTCTCTGAAGCAGGCGCCATCTCTGGGATTGCAGCATTATTAAATTTGAACTGTTGATGGACATGAAAGTAATATGCTGGTAATCAACTCCTCCAATTGTGATCACACATATTCTGTGCAGGTTCATGACTGTAACACTAAAACTGCACGGATACATATATCTCACCTGTGCTTTATGGGGAAAGAAGCTCTTCGAGGTTGCTCTCTCAAGTCATGCTAAAGATTGTAAAAATTTTCGGTAAATGCAAGCACATGCTACAATACAAGTGACCAACTAACTGTTGAAATTGAAATTGAATCTCTTAACTTTGACATAATCGAGATCGACTGCTCAACCTAGTGCACGACTTGTTGATGGACACGGTCGAGAGAGACAAGGCAAAGTGTGTGACCTGAACTACGTGTGTGAATAATAAGAACTCACCTACTTCTTGCTGCTTGACCCATTCAGAAGAACATGGAGGCATCTGTTCCTCCTCCCTTCTTTCTCCATGCAACTTTGTCTATTGCGAAGAGAGAAGAGATGCGTTTGCGACCTCAACGTCGAATGAAACCCCTCTCCATCATCTCTTCGCCCTCTCAAGACAAAGGCTACTACTGCATTTGAATTTCGAACCCCCTCTCCCGATGAGGGCCTTCCTTCCGAGGCCGAGGAGGGGCCGGGGAAGGAAGCCCCCCAACGGCCTTTCAAAGGCCGAGGCCCGTTGGCGGGAGCAGCAGGAACCTCCGTCGAAACCCACGGAATCGGAGCGAATAAATCGAGAAGCGGTCGAGCGAGAGGCGGGTGGAGGGGAGGGCCACGGACGCAGACGAGAAGGAACGAAAGAAAGCTGGAGATCCTAACGGCGAATCGCGGCGCGAAGGGCCGTTGAAGAGAAAGCGAGGGCAGGCGGAAAAAGGCACTGCGAGCGTGGCGAGAGAAAGCAACACGGAGAAAAGAGTCTTGTCGACCGCGGAGAAGGCGTGGCTACTTTTACCCTCACACACACGACTGGTGTCACCGCACTGATGGGTTGGGATCATGTTCAGACTCACGTGAGCGGCAGCATCAACTCAGGCAACTGCGACCGAGGAAGGCTTTTTGTGTGGCAGCACCTGCCAGTGCCAAAGCCCAGCGAGTCCGGTATCGCCCGTCCAATGGCAGCGTCAGAAATGTTGGACGTGAAGCTTTGATCTGAGCAGAGCAACTTGCTATTGAATTCTGCCACACTCCTTTCCTGTCAGAAATCATGTACACTCGATGGTGAAAGCTTTTTTCTACCTCCAAATCGGTGTCCCCACCGCACTCAGTGTTATCAGGACATAAGAGGAGAAGACAATTAGTCAGACCGCTTTTCTCATGGAAATTTTGGCTGAAAGGAGCGCTGGTGTGCGCAGAATTTCAGATAAGTGTGCTTGAAATTAATCTTCGTCTGCTCACTGGAAACCGGAAAGACCTCGTACGACTGGAGAAACTTTTAGCCAGACGCGCTCCCTAAAAAAGCAATCGACAACTCGTTTTCAAGTGTATAAAAATAGTATTTGCATCTTATATAATTCTGCCTTGAGAGACCATTGAGGCGACTTGAATAAAAACACTGTTGCTGCATTCAATACTGCAAGAAACTGATGAAGCATGACAAGAAAGCAAGCTAAACGAAGTAAAAAAAAGGACTTACAGATGTCGACCGCGCTGTATTGTACAGTACATGAGATTGAACACTCCGCAGTAACATGAGGGGCAAGAAAGGAAAAAGATTCGGTTTGCCGAAACAATATTAGTCAAACAATTCGGGCTTTCGTCAGGACTAGACATGAAATTCGTGCAAGTGTTCATAAAATGGAAAAATGTGTACATCTTGGGTAGCAAAAGGGACTATGGGTGGATATCCGAGATCCGTGACGCAAGGGACTGCTTTGTTATCGGAGGGGTCGCAGACAAAATGGGCTATATAAAAGTGTTTCTTGTTTTCACAGTGAACTTGCTTCAAGATCGCGGTTTTACTCCATGCACTCATGTCCTCGGTACTGCTGCTGCCGGGAATGTCTCGGGACACAATGATGATTCTTGATATCATATTCGTGGCTTTCGTACGGCTTGTGCGAAGGTTTTTTTTTATCGCTGCAGCGCCAAGATGGTGGCCAGTGCTGTAAGCCCCAGGCCCGTCAAGACGAGCGTCCGCCAGATCTTGGACTCACAGTCACTCTCCAGGGGAAAAGCTTCGCAAAAGGTGCCCTGTGGATAAGAGAGGTGAGGAATACAACGTCGTGTCGCGAACTGACACAGTCAGCTGCTCACCCATCCGCCATTGCGCTTCAGAAAGGGCGTGATCCTCTCGACTGCGAACTGCGCCAGGTTGGAGGCGACGTCGTACACCAGGTCGTTCATTCTGTGCTCGCTACAGTGCTGCGCCAGGCGCGCTCCGAATGCATAAAGCGCTACGATTTTGCTCCATGTTACCTGCAAGGAACATGCCCAGTAAAGCAAAAGCACGTTCAAGTAGAATACGGCGCCGGTCATCATTGACCAAGACTCCAGACTGAAGTATCTAGAGCACAGGGGTATCACTTCGTTGAGGCAGTGGACGTGATCCCGTAATGTTTTAGCTTCGGCTCTGGTTTTCGCCTTACCTCCTCGTTGGCGAAGAGTTCGTCAGAAATGGCGTGGAACCCGGCATGCAGGTCTGAATCATAGTCGACGGCCAGTCTTCCAACCATACCATTGAAGAGAGGCGCATGTCGCTCCAGCATACGCCCGACGGCCCGTCTCAGACACGGCGACGCGGCGCAATCGCTGTCGGAGCTCACGTCGATCACGCCGCCAAATCTTCTTCTGGTCCTTAGCTTTCTCCCGAGGGCCCAGAAGACTACGTCGAAGGCCAGACGCTCCGTCTCGGCCGCCAGAGGCTCTCTGGACGTCTGGGTGGCGCGGTCGCGTCGCCGACAGCGGCGAGAAAAAAGTCGGTTGGAAAGCCGCGCGATCACAGATTCTTCCTCCTCGTCGAGGTCCTCTTCCTCTTCCAGAGCGGAGTCAGCGCTCCATACGTCCGAGAAGGAGGCGTCCAAGGCACCTTCGGTCTGCGTGCCCTCCTCCTCCAAGGAGATCGCCGGAATTGGGACCGCTGAAGGCTCCGGCGGCGGCGCCATCACCAGGGGCTCCCTTGCGGGGGACTGGCGGGGGCCTGGGCTCGGAGGCATCGAGAAGGGCGTCCACAAACACAGAAGCCTTGGACCTCTTGTCACTTGTGATGTTTGGGCTTTTTTATCTGCTGCCGAAGTCAGTTACATACTCCCCTGCCATTGCCGATGCTGCCGCACCCGCTGTTGAGCCGCCTCCTCTGTCCTGCCAGCACCTCTCCCTCCTCCCTCAGACTAGCGCCTGGCCCTCTGGCCTCCCTCCATGCTGCGCTCTGTCTGTTGTCCTCCCGCACAGCACGCGAGCGGCGCTCGCGGCACCCGCGACGCTCGCGACGCTTACGGCGCTCGCGGCGCTGCCTTCACACTCGCCGGCTTCTAAGGCAATCGAATAGTCGAGGTTGCCACCACCACGATGCTCTTGGTACAACAATGAGCTCGTCGCTCCTTTCGACGCCGTTGGCAACCGTGGTCAAGTCCGACGCTAGGTTCCAGGTGACGCGGCAGATGGGCAGGCGCAGCTGCGCAAGAATGCCTTGAGCTGCGCACACAGCAGACACTGTGGCAAACCTACTAAAGACTCACACGACAAGGGCGACGACTACGAGGCCAGTCAGTCCAGAACCAACCCGAACGATGTCTTGGCCCGGACGCGGCAGCGGGCCAAGCCACAGGCCTCCAGCCAGGGCCTCCCAGATGTCGCAACAGGCCGAGGTGATTGCTCGGAAGAAGGCCGAGATTGAGGCCAAGCTGAAGAGGATCCAAGAGGGCGAGGGACAAGATCCTCCTGGAGTGAGTTCATCTTCCTCTGCCGGGAGCGAGGAACACTACCAAAGTCTTAAGTCGGTCTCGGCGTCGGTCTCGGCGTCGGCCTCCGCGTCCGCGTCCGCCGCGGCAGCCAAGAAGTTTGGCAAGAACAGATGGTGAGCAAATGACATCATATTTACGGTACATCTCCCCTAAACCTGTAGTGGTTTTCTGTGGTCCGCCATAGAAGCCTTGAGCCTCCTGACACACCACGTTGTACTTCCATTAGGGGCTTCAAGGGAAAGCAGACGAATTCCTCCGTTCCTGCGGGCGCCACGCCGCCGACCCCTGTCGTCAAGTTCACTAACGACGGGAGCTTTTTGGAGCAGTTCAAAAAGTTGCAGCAAGAGCAGCAAGTCATTAAGCAAGAAGACGACCCTCACTTGGCTTTGAGACCAACGCCGCCAAAGAGGCCGTCACCCTGTGGACCGCCTTCGGCCTCGACGTCATCGTCCGATCCTCAGCCGTCCAAGCAGGAGCAAGAGTGGTACCTCGAAGCTCTGAGCAAGGCCAGGAAGATTGCCAAGACTGTCGTCAAATCGCCCGAAGTTGAGTCAGGTGTGTGACGTGTTCTCCACGCCATGTGGTGCTCAATCGTCACGCTGTCTCTTCCTATTGCAGACGCCGTTGCTGTACCTGGTGCTGGTGAAGCATGTGCTGTGGCTGGTGCACCCCAAAGTCCTGACGTCAAAACAGAAAGTGAGCATCCTTGTCACACTTTTGTGTGTTCTCGCGTATACCGTGTGAGTCAAAAACTGTCCAACGCCCTCTTCTACACAACTTCAGTAGCTTTCTTCGGTCATCATCTTGACCGTGCGCAACATAATGTGTGGAAGAGCGCAGGGCTTTTTTACACGTTCAAACCTAGCCTATAGCTGGCTGAATGAAGCGTCGGCAAGCAGAGTGTCTAGAACATGTCTCCCTCCTTGCACCTATTTCCTCCCTCTAGCCCTCCGTACCCTTCCTGTTATCGTTGACCTCCCTGAAGTTCCCTGCACTGTTCTTCCCTTCGGACTTTTTCATGACTCACACTGTACTCAGTTGAGAGAGCAGAGCAAGCTTATGGAATGACCCAGATAGGGAGTCGAGAGATGAAAAAATGTCTGTGCAATTCTCCGCCTGTATGTTATTGGGCACCCCCGTGTTGATGAGGCTTTTGCAGTCTCTCTAGATCCTTCGACCTCTGCTTCCGTGGAGCTGCCGACGGTGGCCAACGAGCTGGCCTCGCTGGTGGCCGTCAGTGGAGATGCCGTGGAGGTCATGGCCAGGGAGAGAAACCTAGAGGAGCAACAGCTGCTGTAATGACGAAAGCAGGGAGTGCACTCTTCCTCTTTCAAACATTGATAACTTGGTCGCCGTCAGACAGGTCTTTTAATGGCGTGACTTCTCTTTTCTCCGCAGGTTTCTCCAGGACAAGGAGTGTGAACTTTATAAGCAGTACAGGCGCAGGGTTGACCAGCTGAGGGCTGGATTCAAGGATGAGAATACACGAGGTATGAAACAGAACAAGGCGGTTCTGAATTGCTGAACAAACCTACGTTGTGCCTATAGTTCGAAAGAAGGCATCGCGATGGGGCAGCGAGGCTGACAAGGTGGTCCCGTTCTCGCAAGCCCAGCAGGCCTCGGATCTCTCTGGCAAGAGCCCTCAGCTGGTTGCTTACGCAATGAGGGTTTTCGGATCTTCTGATCTGGAGCCCCACCAGTGGAAGCAGTGCGAGGACCAAATGAAAGTAAGAATAGAAGTGTGCCCATGTGCCCGACGCACTTAGCAGCGGGAGTATAAGCCGTGTTGAATCGCTACATGGTAACTTGGCCAAAGTCTCAGAGGGGTCTCAGTTGTCTGGGCCTCAATCACCCGAGGCCCAGTGGGTCGATCATTGGTCAAAGTACCGTGGAAGCGGATTGTGATGATAACTCATCCTTGCACAGAGCTCTCACGGCTCCTGGCCTTATGGTCAGGTTGGCCGATGGAGAGATCATGATTGTTGAGCATGCTTCTGATCTCATAATTGAGTTGAAGTTCTTGGTCATGTTGCTAAGCCTTCTCTTACTGAACAATGAACACTTTCTGTTGCCGCAGATGAGCTTGGTCTACCAGGATCTGTTGGCTAAACAGCAAAAAATGGAGAAGATGGCGCAACAAGGAAAGCGGCAATATGAATACGACTCTGACGAGGACGTCGACGTGAGTATGATTACTAAAATTTTCTGTTGCACTGTACTGTGATTAGTAATATTTCCATAAGGGTGGCACCTGGGAACACAAAGCTCGCAAGTTGGAAATGGAAAAGACAGCGACGGAGGCAGCCAAACTGACAGAGCAAGCTGCAGGAAAGCATCACATAGGAGACTTTCTACCGCCAGAAGAGCTATCAAAGTTCCTCAAAAAGGTGAGTTGACCGCGTGCATTAAGATACCTAAGTCACGCTGAACAATGTCCGAAATAGCAAGTACATTTAAATCTGTAATTAATGTAGTACGAGGCAGTCAAGAACGGCGAAGCTTTCGAGGAGTCAGATTATCAGGACAGCAAGCTGGATAAGAGCAACCTGGGCTTCAAGATGTTGCAAAAGATGGGGTGGAGCGAAGGCAGCGGGCTGGGGGCGTCATCACAGGGAATCACAAATCCTATCAACCAGTAAGTCTTGTGCAACTATGTGTTCTAGGCTAAACTATTTTTTATCTCTTGTGGTCTGCTATGTTTGGGGCAAGATTTCATTTGTATCCATTCTAGTCAAATGGAATTAAGAAATGATGAGTTTTTTTGGCTCTCCCTCTCTGCCTTCAGTATACCCGCTTAGCTACTTTCCAGATGCTTACCTGGGGCACTGTAGCCATGTGAGCTTGGACATAAAATGCGTTTACCTTTGCCCCATGGCTCTCCAAATCTGTTTAGCCAACCTAACACCTTGTTCAGATTGTTGTTTGTACTGAGCTTATGTAGTAAAATTCCATTGCGAGAGAGGGGGGATCAAAAACCATTTTGGCTACATCTTCACCATTTTGGATTAGGTAACAAACTTTGGTAAACTTAGCCAAAATCCAAATTTTTCGTTTATTGTTCTAGCCTAATTAGACTGCTATTCATAGATCACTGATTCCAGAGTCATTCAATAATTGTCTTTTTTAGTCGCCTCATTGAAGAATCAGTGCAAATTATGTTTTTATCCTTTTATAAACTTTTGTTTCTTTACTCTCTTGGCTCATTAGACACCTCATATTCGGTACTTACTCGCATTTTTGCCCACCCTTGCAATTTAACTCTCAGGTATCTTACAAGTTGAGCAAACAACCAGTTCGTGTGTCAGGACGTCTACATGTGGGTTTCATCCAAGGAGTTTATGCATCTAGAATCCAAAATATTGATTACGTTGCAGGATTAGGATAAAAGCACTTACTTAGTGACCTTTGCTCTGTACTGAAAACCAGAGTTCAATGGCTTCGAGAATCCTTCTAACTTAAGCACTACGCATAATTGCAGAGGCACACAAAGCTCCGACAAGAAGGGTCTCGGCGTTTCCAAACCTCATGACGTTAGTCAAGAAGACGATGAATTCGACGCTTACAGGAAGAGGATGATGTTGGCCTACAGATTCAGGCCAAATCCGCTCAACAACCCGAGAAGGGCATACTATTGACGACATTATTTAGAGTTCTGTTACATTTATGTTTTTAGCCGACATGCATCCCATCACGTAGCACGTTCGTCATAAAGAGTCTCCTATGTTCTATGTCCATATCCCGTTCAGGGCTACAGTCACTCGAAGGCACACTGTTCTAAATACTTCCGGACGTTTGACAGGCGGACGAAAATTGTGTCATCTCACAGAGGATCTCATTACGCTTTGTGCCAAGGAGGTGACCACCAGCGAAGTCATCAACTTGAATGGGAAAATCACATAGTTCTGCTGCTGTCCTGCCTCCTTGCTGCTGTTCCGTGTTGAGGTGGTTGGCAAAGTAGACAAACTTTGTCTTTGCTCTTGCCAGAGACAGGTCTCCTTCCTTGCACACCGCTCCTGCACCGGAGGGCAGACGGATACCAGATGCTGCAAAGCATCTAGTGCAAAGGCGTGAGAGGCGCCTTTTCACGCCTTTGTACAAGAGACAAGCCCACAAGATCCACCATGGATGAGCGAAGGCAGCGATCGTTGTCTGCCCACTGCTGGCAGGAAGGAGGTAGAGCTTGTACATGAAGTGGCAGGAGGAGACGGAGGGTTCTCCAAGTGGCGCCGGAGAGGAGGACCTCACCATTTTCTTCTTTTTGCTGCCAATACTATGTTATGTTCTTGGGGCTTTTGCGTGACTTGATTTGGCATCCAGAAATGCGACTTCACCTAGAGCAAATCCTCTGTATCGGTGATAACTGTAAAAAAAAAATCGCAAGATCACGTGACGCGCACTGTATAACGTGCGCATCTCTTCACATTGTCACAGAAGAAGTCGAGGAGGTCACACAGGTCCGCCTTCGCCAGCCTCTTCTGCTGCCTTTTTTTAAGGACCTGCTATTCCTCCTACCTTTTTAGGGGGTTAAAGGAGCGGGCGTTAATTAGAGAGGGTCCAATGCTTCTTGGAAAACTTGTAGCACGTTAACGAGGATGTAGTCTGCACGAAGTGGAATATGATAGCTGCTCTCATTTGGTCTTTGTGACAAACAATGAGCTATTGAAAACGTGGCAAGTGCTCATTTATGCATTCAAATAGCACAATAGAATTCAACAATTATGCACAGTAAAAAATAACAGGATTTGAACTCTACTTCTTATTGCGTCATCAGTATCTTTTGCGCCCCTTGCACGTTATTAAAATGATATGCAATATTGGATCTTCAGCAACTAAGCGTGAGATATCATCACAAGGGGTGGTCACAGCTCAGAATGTCTGGCAGCAATTGTCCTCTCCAGGTGTTCCCGTACTTCTTTGGCTGTCTGCTTGTGCTTTGTGAGGTTTTTCACCAGTTTTTTTCTCCCCTGAGTCTCTCCTTCACTATCTTCCTGAAAGTCCCGTCCATGCCTGAGATCTGGAGACAGTGTGCACATGTGCATATGTTACAAATTATATACTTCTTGCACGGCAAAACGTACCCGCAACCCTTAGCTCCTCCTGTAGATAGTTGACCTTGGACAACCTTGCCTCGAAGTGATGCAGCTCCGTGCGCAGTGACTCAAGCTCATCAGGAGTGAAGTCAGCCTCCTGGGCAAGTTTCCAAAGAGCTGAAATGAAGCATAGTGTATTTCATTATAATCTAAGCACTACAGTGTGGATCGCTCTGCACCTTGAACCTGATCTTCCTCGAATTCCTTCGCATGTGTGTTTGTGGCGAGTCGATGAAGTCTCTCGTAGTTTTTCTTCACCTCTTCAGCCGTATTGTCCAAGTGATTTGGATTTGCCATAGCTTCGTCATCGTCTTGAGGAACTCGATCGTCGAGCACTATTTCGTTGAGTCGTTTCTTGTCAAGGTGAGCAGACATCTCCAGGAGCTCATTGTACTGTTTCACCTGAAGCAGATCGTGACCGTACAGTACACGGGCTTGGCAGAAAGTGTATCAAAAGTCATCACCCACTCACCTTCTCCTCATGATGGCGAAACTCTTGCTTGAGCATCAAAAGATCATCATCAGACAGACCTGCTTTCTCCGCCTTGGACCACAACCGATTCAGTTTCTTATCACTGAAATAGTGCTTGGGCTGGTCGCGATCGACACTGAAAAGGACACTTTTATGTTGAGTCTCAACAAGTGCGGTGGTATTTACCTCTCGATGCTAACGTCATCATCTGCATTGAAGTCGAGGAGTCCGTACTTCTTCATAATAACGCTGAGCTCCTTCCGAGCCTGTGCTTCTCTCAGGCCGTTGTCGAGGCCTCCTCCTCCAGACTGAGCCTTCAGTCGCTTCAGTTCGGCTTCATCCTTGTCTCGAAGCTTCAGCTCCGAGAAGAGCCGCTTCAATTTACCCTCGGAGAGGTTCCTGAGAGGCATTGACTTATCAATAGTGACCTGAGAGGTATTTTATCGATCGTACAATCGTAAATGGTCAGGGATACCTTCTGGCCTTCTCCCACACAACATTGATTCGCTGCATCCTGAACGGCCATTCCAGAGTTGTGTAGCTTAAAATCGGATCCTTGTCCGAGTGGAGCGACCCACAAGAGCACAAAAAAGTGGACAAGACCAGAATGATCCTGACGGCCAACAAGCGCGTGGACACCATGACGGACGCATATAAGGTCTTTTGTTGACGGTTGGGTCTTTATTTACATTACAGCGAGAGCGAGCTCGCGGTTGGAGAAGGGCCTGCCTGTCTGCCTGATGGTTGTTGCCAGGGGAATGCCGCAAAAGTTTCCTAATCTCCTTGAGCGAAGTTGCAGGCTCTGAGTAAACAGTTAAAATGATTGGTGCCACAAACTATGGATGCTAAGTCCACGCCTCTTGCAGCAATTGCTCCGCATCTCTGTCTCAAATGAAGTGCTCGTAGCTGTTGTCTGGTCGGCGGTCAACTTGTCCACGATCACCTTGTCATGAGATCAGTCCCTATTTAGTGCCCTTTGCCACGAGTCGAGGCTACTCTGTAAAAACATATAGAGTATGGATGGGTGTTTATTATAACTTAATGTCGTCAGCAGCGAGCTGTAGTGACCAGCTATAGTCGAAGAAGTTCCCTCTGTCGTACGAATTAGAAGTTGCATTTGCGCATGCGCAAGATGAAATCTAACTGCGCATGCGCGGGACTCACCAGGCGCCAAAAACCAAACATAACGAAAGAAAAGTTGCTCGCTTGCCTCGTTTGAGTAGCAGCATCATGGGTCAGTTTGTGTCCTCGACGTCAGGCTCACGGCCTCCCTCTTACGAAGACCCCAAGACCTCTTACACCGAGTCCCCGGCATCGGACGATGGACTGCTCGAGCAGTCCCGGGAGCAGGAGTGCGCCAAGGGTGAGACACCTCTCTCCCGAGTCAAGGCGAAATTCAAGGTGAGCGAACTGATGAAAGATTGTCCAAATTTGGCATAGATTTGTCCTTCTGCCCTTGTTTCAGTCCCTATCGCTGGATCCTCGATCTCCATCGGGCATTCCCCGCACCCCTATTCTCGTGGAGGAGTCCAAGAATGAGGAGGCCGTCGGCGAGGGAGAAGCAGGAGCCACTGGAAATCCCTCGTCGGTGGCTCCGAAAAGAGGCGCTTTCTCCGCCGGCGCCACCAAGCTCAATTTTGAAGATTCTGGAGATAAACGTGAGGAAGTCGACGACGAAGAAGGGACTGAGAACATGAAACAACAGGCCGAAAAGCTCGTCTCAGCGAATAAGGTCAAGATCCCTTGCACGCGCTCTCCCTTGACCGATATGCAGCCCGACGCCTTGGCGGAAGCCGAGGACAACCCGGACCGGTCACTCGTCATTTAGCTGAACGTCAACGAAGGCAGGAGCTAAGTGATATTGGATTATGCAGAAACTTGAAGATGTAGACGACAACACTATAGAAAGTACAATGTTAAAAAATCGGCGGGCATTTGGTATCTCAAAGGAATTGCAGCTCGACAAAAATGTAAAGAGTACGAAGTAATGAGTTATGGTCATTTTTTCTCAGCCGTGCTGTTGAGTTTTTCTTGCATGCTCTTGAGCATGTTCTGCATCCTCTGGATTTCGATGTCCTTTTCTTGCAGCTTAGCTTCCAGCAAGTCTTCTTGCGACTTTGCAGACTTCATCGGAGACTTCTTAGAAGTGGCAGCCAAGTGAGCCAGCTGACCACTGGAGACCTGAGTGCTGGAGGCTACGTCTGGCCGTTGCTCCAGTTGGGCGAGCTCAGAAAGGCATCGGACTCTAGTGGAAAAATAAGAAGTCGTCGTGGAGAAACAACTGTTATAACTGCAATTGCTCCGGTGCATTTCTCTCACCTGTAATTTTCGTAGTGCACGTCATGAGTGACGTCTTTGAGATCCTGCATGTGAGTCTGGATGAGGAAGCGCCGTAGCAAGGCAAAGTCTGAGTGCTTGGGGTTGTCTATCTCCACGAAGCCCCAGGGATATTGGCGTCCCCGTACCTGAAATACGCTGCGAATGAAAAGTCAAGATTCTTGAGTTCATTTAATGCTCAACGCCGACCTTCTTGCCGCTGACTTCTAACGTATGAGTTCCCCCGACAATGGCAAATGGTACGCTGGTCTTGAGCACTTGGTCCTGATTCTTAAAGTCGTCGTCCTCATCAGAGTCGCAGTCGGGAAACTGATAGATCTCGATATCGTTGGCCTCGATCTCCTCGTTGATCTTGGTTTTCAGGTTCTTCACCTAGCATGAAATGGCTTATAAACGTCGATCTTAATATCTGAGGCTGCGGCGTTTTGTCCTCACCTCTTGAACAGTGAGGCAGTCTGCCTTAGCTATAACCGGAATCAGGTTGACCTTATACTGGAGCCGTTTCAGGAACTCCAAGTCAATCTGCCGGAGTCCGTGCCCGTAGGGCGGGATGAAGTACAGGCAACAATGCACTCTGGTGTCCACAATATTCTTGCGATTTAGGCCACTTTCGCCCTGCAAGCAGAAATGACGTTGCACGACATTACATCTTTTTTGGCTGTAAAGTCCGGGTTTTCAGGTCTCAGCTGCTGCCGCGTACCTCAAAGTAGGCGGCGAATTGGTCATCGACGTATTTAACGCACGCCTTCCAGCTTCCGTTCCCCTCGAGTCCGTCGCCGAACCCCGGCGTGTCCACGACGGTGAGTCTAAGTTTCACTCCCTTTTCTTCAATCTCCATCGTTGTCTTCTGGATATCAACTGTCCGCCTGCAGGACAGAGGGTCAATGAACACCTAAGTCTAGGTTCCGCCTCGTTGAAATAACTATTTCATTCTTTCTGGCCGGGGTAGGACAAAATGATCGGATACTGTGCAGTGGTGCACACCGAGGTTGGCCAAAAAAAGATGCATTTTCTGTCTGGAAAGAAGTCTTTATATTGTACGAACTGGGCGCACATACTTGAGTCTCTCCTCGACAGGAGGGAGCTTTCTGCCCCCGTACAAGTCGGACAGGAACAACGAGTTGACCAGGGTGGACTTGCCGAGGCCGCTCTCGCCCACAACCATGAGCGTGAACTCGAAGCCGCGCTTCACAGACTTGCGGTGAACCTGGAAGAACAAATGGTGCGTGCTGACGATGGAGAAATATCGACACGAAGTCTGTATGCGTCAAGTTTTCCTGCGATGACGTCATCTTTATCCATCGAACTTGTATCTAACGAAGTGGACAACTTTTGTTCTCCGCACTCGTCGTGAGAAGCAATCGACGCTGCGGAGTTCTGCTTATGTTCAGTTGCTCTCACGCACGAACACTCGGTTAATGATTTCGTACAAAGTGTGTTTGAGAGGAAGGAAAGAGCATTTGGGACGAGATGGACAGCAAAACAAGTTTTCTGGCTGTTGTGTGAGAGGCAAAATTACTGCGGAATTTTTTCCCCTTTACAGGGCATTTCGCGTATGAGAAATGTCCAGAGGTTGCTAACAAATTCAACAGGGTTGGGCCTATATGATGTAAATATACAGACAAATTTGCATTTCGTCCAGTGGAGAAAACATGATGAAGGAACGCAAAACGAAACGTTTGCCTCACTTGCCAGAGTGACACTTAGCCTTCACCACCCTGTAGATAGTGTGAAACAATACAAGGCATCGATTAAGCTGCCCGAGCAGAGTTCAAAGACTGGTAGGACATCACATTGGCGGAAAAAGATGCACAATTTTGAAATCGCTGGCCTTTTTTATTTTAATGATGGCACTAAGCAATTTGTATCGTAGGGCAAGTGTTTTTCAACAGCAAGCTGACTGGGAGAAAAAGGAGTCTTTAAATTGAATGTTCACTGTAATATACGCCTCTCATGTCCCCCCCCCCCCGCGAAATATTCCTACATCTTTTCTTCATCTTCATCTTCTTCCCTCCAGGTTAAAGTGATTCTCCAACAGGATGCCTGCGCACCTTTTCTGTACTGACATTGTTGGATAACGCTGTACTTCAAGACAGAGACGCGAGGCAAGATGTATGTGCCCGCCTGCCTTCCTGCCGGCGACGCCGCCGGCGACTTCGGCGCCGGCGTCAACGAGGCTGTACTCTACGTGGTGGACTCCGTGGACTCCTGTACTCTACGTGGTGGCTGTGCGCCAGACAGCTTGACACATGTCACCTCGAAATTACTGTGCGGTACGGTACGGAACGGTACTGTGCGACCTAATTGACGTCCACTGTGCTGCCATTTGACAGAGTGCATCACCTACTTGCATGGCGAAGCATCAAGTAAAGAAAAGAATGACGTTGGGACAAAACTTTGGACATTTCTCCACTCATGACAGTATGTGGATAAGAGAAGGATGTACTCTTGCCGCTGTGCTGCATATCCGCATGCGCTATTTCACATACAGACTGGGTGTGAGTTCATACGACGATATTTGCGCTGAGCAGCGCACAGTGTCCGCTGTCTCCTAGCTGTATGGATATAATGTTGAGTGCACCTCAGTATCAAGAAGGTTTGCATTTCATGTCAATTGCTTTACGATCAGCCGTAAACTTTAGCCTTTTCGAAATGCTACTTTACTGCTACACATGTACACATGTAGACAGAGCTAGAGGAACTTCAGATAGCTCCACATTAGACTCCATAGGAAGAGTGATCACTACGCATCAAGCCCTAATCGGTGTTGTGCTTACCTGGTCGGCAATGTTTGCGAAGCCTATAAAGGTTTGATCCATTGCGCTCACTGAAGTCTTGTTGTGAGGTCTCGTGGCAGATTAATCAATCTAATCGTAGCATTTGGCACACATCAGACGTGATGTCCTGGTTTTTTTTCTCTTTCTCACCGGCTTTATCTGAGAAGGGAGGGTTTGTTTCAGAGTTAGCTGACGAAAATCGATTTTTGTTTTCTCTTCTCCTTTCTTCCTCTTAAGGATAATGCTATGGTCGAGCTTTCCTGAGTCTCTCCTCCTATATACAACGAGCCTCTGGAGCAGACGAGATGAGGAGGGCTGCCAATTCAGTTCTTTGAGCTGCCTCCTGCTACCCTGAGCCAGAAACTGATCAAGTTGTAGAAAGTGAAGGCAAATCCGAACTGCTGCAAAGAGAGACAATTGTGTGTGCCCCCACTCTAGTTTGCGTTCTCACAGCAACACGCACAGCCTTAGCCTCTCTCACTCTATGTATCTCCCCTTTAGCATTTTCCCCTCCCTTCTACAGTTTGACGTCCCCCCCCGGGCTACCCTTCCTCTTTTCTCCTGATCCTGCGTGCGTGTACGCGTGTGTGAATCAGAGAGGCTCCTTCAACGAGCAGCGACGCTTGCACACGCACACACTCATGAAGAGCGTGGCCGCCGCGGCCGCCGCAGCCGCCGCGGTGGCCTCCTAATTCTTTCTTTCAACGCAAATTGAGACACAGGTGGATCCTGCGCGCGAGTGTGCGAGCGTAGGTGGGCATGCGCGCGTTCGCAGCAGCGTAGGCCTTGAGAAGTTGAAGCATTCTGCTCAGTCACCCTCACGAAAAGAAGAGAATTTTTTCGCCATATCAAATTTCTATTCAGCTTAGGTACATGCGTTGGTTTACTTTTCCTGGCCTACGCCTGAAACACACCGAGGTATACAAATAAGCTGGCGCTTTTTTTGGTCGGGGTCTGGCTCGTGCGCCTGGCCACAGCCTCCGGCATGGTTCACTTCAGTAATGACATGCTTACGTAGTGTACAAGACAGTTTTCTCCAATGCTGTACGTAAAGCATTTGGTTTTGTTCAGTCCTCTCCGCCTAGAGCACTTCTAAGTGATCTGTTATGCCCAGGGAAAAAACACCCACATATGCGTAATTTTCCTCGTATGAACTAAGCCTTATTGAGCTCACCTCAACTTGTTTTTCGGACGTAGCTCAAGCATTTTCAAGTCGACGAAAAGAGGAGGAGAAAAAAGTGGCTTTTCATGCATGAGCTTCAAACTCCGACCATAAAAAAATGAGACTCTGCACTGCTGTTATCGTTGTCACCGCTGCTCAATCAGGGATGTCAATTTCGCTCGTCGAATCCTCCAGAGACTCGTTGTGCAACGATCCCAATCAGGAGTCTTTGGGACTGGAGCAGGGAAATTCCGACTTCATCGAGTCAACGTGGCGGAGAAAAAAAAGAGAATTGGAGAAAAAAGAAAAAGCTGTGGACACAAATCATCCAGCAAATGTGTCTACGGAAGACTCTTCAATGCTTAGCTTTGCTTCATTTTTTGTGGCTTCTTCTTATTAAGGTGTAAGCGCCAGAAAAAATCAGCTCTTATGACTGATGTCACGCGTCAGGTTCGGCATTCCGGGCGCATGTTTCTTCCAGGCTAATGAAGATGCATCAAGATATGCTACAAATAACCTTAACGTTGCTGCAGCAAATTTTGCGTCTGACAGCTTTTGGTGGGCTACAATATTTTAGATCTCTACGACGTGAGGAGAGAGACCTCCCCGACTGCTCTCTTTCTTCTTTCCTCACGTGGGGTCATTCTTATTTGGCATCAGCCAAGTTTTTTCTCCCCTGCGAAGAGAGGAGAGAGACTTTTTTTCGCAGTTTCGTTTCTTTCAAAGAGTCGTGAGGAAGATATTTCTGACTCTCTCTGGCCTCTCTCTCATTTGGTGCCGATCCCCAAGTGATGGCTGCCGGTTCTCTTCTCATGGGCTGCGGAGGCCCCGAATTGGCCCTAGCCTGGCTGTCCTCGGTCGTTCTATCATTTATCCTCGGTGCGTTTTGTTGCGTCGTCTGAGGAGAGGACAAGCCCAACATGGAGAGGATGCAACGGCCACCAGCGCCCCCGTCTGCTCGGTAAGTTCTCCTATGATCCTGAACCGAGGACAGAAAGGACAGTTGTGCAGTGCAGTAGTGGCGGAATTTTTTTTTCCGGACACACATTGATTTGTCAAATGTTTTGCGTGCAAAATCATGTTCATTTTTACGAGGTCACAAAAACGTCTCCGACTCTTTTAGGTGGATTCCTCGTCTCACGCTTCAACTACTTCCGTCAATATGCTCATAACAAGATCAGGTGTCACGCTTAAGAAAGGAGATGTTCCTGGAAGTCCGCAGGTCCTCGCTTCCTCTACTAGTACGCCTTATGCACCGTCCACGTCCCACTGCAGTTGATCTGACGTCCGGAGCTGCCAAGTGCACCCTGCTACGAAGAGCTCGACACATTATTGGCCGTCGTCGACGCGGCGCGTCCTGTTGTGTTGCCGTCCGGACTCGCCGTCACGGGAGCACCTCAAGATGATCGAGTCGAAGGGCTGACTGGACTGACTTTTCTTCGCGCACCGGTGGGTTCAGAGGTCAAAGTGCGACGACGCTTTTGATATAGATGGAGAATTCGTCTTAAGAAAAAAGTATGTTTATTGCCGTCCTCTTAAAATGTGTCCATTGATCTAAGACGTGAACGGACTGCGCTGGTCAAGCTCCGTGACATCTCCGGAAAAATGTGAAAAGAGAAAGAAATCAAGAGGTCGCTCTGAATGTGATGCTGTAAAAGAATTCTCGCGTTGGCTGCGGCTGCGGGCGTTTCCCGAACTCATCATCAATCAGGCGAAGGAAAAAAATTCAGCCCATAAACGAAAGTCTCCACCGTTAATGCGCTCCGAGTGTGCAAGTTTGCATGCTAAAGATCGGTGTCGATTGCGCTCAAGTTAGGGATAGCAACGAGCCTGGCCCGATCTCCAAAGCTCAAGGCCTCGAGGCCATTTTTTTGGGCTCGGCTCGGGTCGAACTTTCAGAGAGGCTCGACTAACCGAGCCTCAGCCGGAGTACAAACCAGAACAGGAGGAGTCAGTTCGCCTTTGTGTCTCTGCCTCCATTTCAATGCTGCCATGCCTCTTTTTGGTGGACGCGGCAACCTGAAATTACATAATGTTCCAGAAATTGTGTGAATAAAAGGTCGGAAAGAAGGCGCTGTGCATGCGCCGTCAATGTCATAACAGAGTCGGCTCGATCATCAACAGCTCGAGTCTTCAGAGAGGGACAAGGAAATGCGCGTTTCGCACAAGATTTCCTCCTCTATGGAGATGGGTTTCAAGCTCAGTTTCAAGTATCGAGCTCTCACCACTGAATACCTTTATAGTTCAGCGTCTAGAGTAGCTGGCGAGCAGCTCGAGGTCACATGGAGAGTTGCCAGATGGATGTGACTAAGGTCAGGAGAGAAGTTATGTGTGCACTATGCAAGAGTGAACAAGGTTGGAGTGGGATCCCGAGCTTGATATGCCAGCCTTCTCGAAAATGGTGATGCTTCCTCAATACAATGGACCCTCGCAGAGATGGTATGGTATAATGATGATGGCAGTAGTAAAGCAGTAGAAAAAATTACACTACATGTACAAAGCACAAAGCAAAGATAGGAACACCTACCTTTCCTTCACAAATTCAGTACAGTCAATGCATGTGTACAGTATTACTGCTTCAATTTGTCACTCCTTAAATGCAATGAAGTAAAAGTATGCCCGACTGAAGTCAGATGCGGATTGAATCTAGCTTCTCAGGTCTTCTGTTACTACCTAAAATTTGAACTCAATCGGGCATTCTTTCAGTTCCTTTTTTGAAGGCTTGCATATAAAAATGAGACGCTTGCACGGTGCCTTTTTTTTCTTGACCTCTGCATTCAGTCTCACCGTGTCTGAGTGACTCTAACCCAATGTTATCACACAGAAAGTCACAGCTCAATGTGGATGCCCAGAAATGGCCCATTTACGTATTTGCATATCAAAATGAGACTCCATGTCTTGCACATTCCTTTAGAGAAGTGCAGGCGTAGTACTAGGCATTCTCAGGAGCAGACTTGTGTTTTGACGGTAGAAACCGACAGTGAGACAAAAATAATTTATACATAAATATGATGATGCCTCTCACTGGTCACTTTTACTCCACCATAGTCTTCCCTGCACAGGAGTATGAAAACTTTCGAGCTCAGCTGTACGTGCACATCAGAAGTAGAAGACAGACTTGGAGCGGATTGTGGCACAACGGATGATGCAAAATGTGCAGTGCGCCACGTTCTAGACAAAAGTGGCTCCCAGCGGACTGTCGGCAAGAGTCTGAGAAACTAGAGAAGCACTTGAACGCGGGGTGATGTCTCTTTTGAGTAGAGATAGTTCGAGTCCGAATGCGGGTTCGGATTCAATCGAAATTTTTCATGAATTTCTTCATGATTCGAATCTGTACGTCCAGATTCCAAATACTGGTAGCTGAGGCTGGGCACTAGCAGTGGCTACTCGCTTCAGCTCGTGACCTTATTATACTGAGTATAATAAGGTGAGTACTACTGAGTGTGACCCTTTATGCTTGTGAGTGGCCGTGCATACAGGGTCACAGAGTGGTCACAAAGCACGGAGAAACTCATCTTTCTTAAGGAAAATGTGACAAATATAAAGAGAAACAAAGGAATGAGGTTCTCATTGTTACTGCTACGGTGAAATGACCTCCTCCCATCCAAACTTATATGCATATGTAGCGTTAGGTCGTTATGTATGCTGTGTGTGAGTGCATGTTTCTGTCTGTCACGTAATGAGAGCCCCAATTGCTGCACCAATCGTCACCAAACTTGGTCAGCATACACGCACTCACGCGCCGTCAAATTAGGGTTCTTTGATGTGCATTTCGAGGCCGTTTCAGGGCTTAAATCGGCGTCCAAAGTCATGGCCTTTATTACACTTACAACATAGTAATCGATGACTTTAGGTAAGTAGCATTGCGAATAGCTATGCTGCATCAGTATCTGTCTGTAGCTGTCTATGGTGAGAGCGGGAGAGAGAAAAGCAAAGGAGTAGCGCTTATCTGACTAGGAAATACCTCAAGCACCTGCAAAGCAAAAATTGCAACAAATACCTTTGAGAAATGATACAGAGAAGAGGGTGCGAAAAAACAGAAATGGGTGGGATGCGCTCGGATCAGCCAGGGTCAAAAGTAAAATGGATGGGTACTTGTGTCGCGTGGACGACGCGGGGGGCATGGATAGCTCGACGCCCGTGGACTCTGCGTGGAGCGCGCGGACGGCGTGGAGCATGTAGAAAGTGCCTCTTCCAATCAGACTTCCACCCTTACTGGTCGCATTCCGAATCGAACCGGACCCCCACCCCTCTGGATTCGTCCCAACTGTAGTCTCTGAGAACAGAGCTTTCTGCATTGCAAATTACAAGTGCGCACTGACCATTGTCCAGATGCTCAGGTTAGGACAGGGTGTAAACAAATTGATGTCAGCTTGTAGAACAATGCATTGTTTTCATTAGAGAACAAATCACAAAAATATGACTTGACTCAATTGAGTACTCACCTTTACGATGCTTGGTTCATTTCAACTGTTTTCGGTGTACGTTCAATATGTATTGGAGTGCTCAACAAATGTCTCATTCGTTATTAAAAACAGGCATTGTTTCACAGAAGGACATCAATCTCTTTATGCCCAGCAGTCTCCAGAGAAGCTCCCTTAATTGTGAGTGCACAGAACCTTTAAGGTCCTTTAGAGAGACTCGTCATAAATGTCTTACTTTCAGGGCTAGGTTAGGCTAGAGAACTTAGTTTCTCCTCGCTGCACTCCTTTTCATAGAGGACTATTAGGCCCATTCCATCTCCTTCCATTGCTCGCTCATCACATAATTAGCGGTAGGCCTGATGTCAAACGAGAGAAAGCCAGAAGAAGGAAAGACAACGATCATATAAGTTCTTCCACCATGTGCATAAGTATGCATACACAATGTAGGTATCATGTTGCTCCAGTCAGTAAAGCAGACATAGACAAGAATGCGACCGACCGCAAGGGAAAGCCCGAAAGCTGTTGCATCTCTTAACCTTGACTTCTCTGGGGACAATTCGGTTCATCTGAAGAAGGAATGAAGACCCATTTTCACGTATAGGACGTGAAGAGGTATTTCGGTCGGCATATTTTGATAGAGATCGACAAACCGTTTGATCTGGGGGTCACCTATCTGCGAATCTTGTCCTCAACTTACGAAATAAAACCCACCTTTTGCCATCAGCTGTGCCGATTTCATCCTCTCAAGGGTCGGGTTTGCAATTTCTGCTCCAAAAATCGCATTTTCTTCGTGTCAGCGAAATAAAATTGCTCGCTTCTCTCGCGGAAACTTCTGGATTGTGGCCAGAGGAGCAAAAGCGGTTGCATCACAGCACTTATTGGCGGAACACTCAAAGATGTCCAAGTACAGCCTGCCCCTGTTCAACGTGCTTTAGAGCGCTATTGAACTGAATGAGTGAGTGAGTGAGTGAGTAAGTGCGCGTGCACAGTACTGCTGCGATTGCACAGTACACGCAAAACTCGACCCGTTCTTACCGTGTGAGAACCTCCAACAAATCAAAGGGATACGAGAATTGCCTGTGGATGAGGACACACAATAAACATGGCTCACGAGACCCATCTCTGCTAGGCCCTTCAGCTGTGCGCATGAATTTGAACAATTTTGGTTGAGGCCTACTGGAATGCCACGGATCAAAACCTTCTGTCACCAATGGGAAATCTAGCTTGAACGTGCCCAGGATTGCCAAATCATTCCTTTGGGAACCAAATTGGTTCCTTTCTAGTGTTACCAAGGTTTCTCCCATGTTTTGAGTGTGACCTCATGGGGGGACCTCACTCAACTCAACAATGAGTTGAGTGAAAAATCTGAATGCTGTTGGGGCTGCAAACTTCTAGAGATGCAGTTCGCATAATGAGATCCATTGCAAACCTTTAAGACGTTATCATTATACCACATTGTGAACAAATCTGAGCACTGATGCTATGAACGCACCAGAGACTCTTACACTCTGTAAAACTTGACTTCATTTTTTGTGAAGTGATAAAATCCGTCAATGGGTGGCGCTTGTTGGCTTATTTTTCCGAACGCTCTAGTCATAAGTGTGTCCACCATGGCTTTGATGTCAATTACATCTGGTGAGGAGTCGATGAGTTTCTTTAGGAGAAAGTCTGGCATGCCTCCAGCTGTCCAGGATAGCTGCCGTAAGTCCATTTGGCAAAATTGCCTCTCACACTCATAGGCATATACGAGTACAATCCAACCTTAGACTGGACTTTGGTCCGGGCTTTGGGCTGGCCAGTGCAGAATATCGACATTTCGGTCTTAGAGCCACTGCGGCATGACTCGAGTAGTATATTAAATCACTGAATGTGCTTGCTGTGGTCCACTGGTCCCCATAGATTCATCGCCTTTCCTCCTCTAAAGAAGCATCTTGCACCATCTGCCGATAATCAGCGGCCTTCACTCTTATGCTGACAATCTGCGATCCACTTTGCCATGCTTGAAAATGTTCACCCACCCATCTTCGACATGATGCATGTTTGCGAAGTATCACTTCTAGCATTACTGTGCTGGCAATTCTGCAGACCATCCGGTTAACTTTATTTCCTTCTGTCAGAAAGAAGCATTTGTCACATGATCACTCTGAAGCTATTGTTAGAAGGTCCTCATGATGCATGAGGCTAGTTTGAAACCAGCACGTTCTACAACATTACTCGTCGTTTGGTACCTCCTGACAGTAGTCTTGCATTACAGTGTGGGGAAGCAAGTCGTGGGAATCAGTTCTGACAGCATCAGCATGAATATTCACATCTTTCTTCAAGTTTTGTACCTTTTTTTGCGATTAGTGGCGCAAGGACAAGATAGACACAACACTTTGTTTAACAACAGTCAGCCTCAGGTCAATGATGAAGATGGTTGAGCTTATGAGGCAACACATTGCTGGTCTCTCCCCGTAGGCGGTTGTTTGAAAGTGGAGGAACTTCACTGACTTCTAACAGTGGAGCATCTGGCTGCCGTAATCACCGGACTTTGCGCCACTCGATTACGCCGCGCGGGATAAAATTGAGTGAAAGGCAGGCGGAGCCCCTGACAAGATCATGAGCTCTCTGATACCAGAGGTGGAATAGGAGTGGGCCTCGATGTCGGAGGAGTTCCTGTTGAAGTCATGCAGGGCCTTTTGGACGCATATCAACGCGACGGCAGACATTTTGAAACGTAATATGCTTTCGTACCTGCTCTACCTTGAGACTAAATGATTTTTTTGTAAACCATATCGATGTGGAGAACCAGACGCACAAAGTTCACGCTGTCCATCTGATCACGATTTGCTTCCTCACACTGCGCCGAGGCCAACATCTGCAATTACCTTAGACAAGGGCAAAACCCTTTTTGACAAATGGTTCACTTTATGGCTTGTTGATCCCTTGGAGATACCTTTGGGAGACCCGGGGATTTCTTGGTCCCATGAGCATGACGGTTTTTTAAATAGGAGGAAATTACAGGGTGATAATGGTCCAATTCATGTGCAAGCTACATGATTGTTGCCCTGATTTGACAATTCAGTAATAGGTCCACATTCAACGCCAGTCAGTGGCAACTTGGTGACTTTTTCCCCTTCACATTCGATAACGGTGACATTGCAGTAGCCAGCTCGTCTTTAATTTAACTAGCAACCACCCAGTGAATCATCTCTGAAGTCTCTTTCAAATCTCAGCCATGATGGAATCTCGAAGTTCATCGTGACAAGCAACAATTCACTTCGATGAGGTCTGCCACATGGATACGTACTTAGCCAACAAGGATGATCCAGTCATGTCAACATTCTCTGACATCGTGGTCCACAAATTCAAGGGTCCCCATGATTACTCGCAGCGAGTGAAGTACACGAGACTTTGTTTGAGGACACCAGAAATATGCCCGTCGGAGGTGAAGACCGTCATATTGGAGGACATGAACTTGAAACAACCTCACTGGAAGGGACTATGCAGGGACTATGCAGCACCAGGCTAATATCAACGGACACTCACCAATCCTGCATGACTTCAGAAGGATTGTGACTGGCATATCCAACTATACACCCTGTTCCATGTTGATACAGTGTATGCAGATTCATGAATGAGCGATTTCTGGGCACCCACATTGAGCTATGAATGTGCACATGAAAATGGGACAGGGTGTTGAGGACAACACCTGCACGTGACCATTCGAGTAATGTTGCCAGTCCCCCATAGTGTGGCATTTTACAAAACTGGTGGCATGGCTGCTGCACTGGACTGTGGAGGCGTCATCGTTGCAGAAGACAATAAGGATGGAATGGTTGTCGGTGACATCCCATGAGGACATGTCATGGAGCACTGGGCGAGGATTTCTGGGAGATCTTTACAATGAATGTCTGGGCATAAATGATATCAGCAAGGCCTTCGAATGCAATCAAAGTTTGACATGATCTTTGTTTGACAAATCACATCTCAGCTGTGATGCCACTGTATCAAGATCTATCTCTCGGCATGCAAGGTGATTATAAAAGGGTGACTAACCCAGCTTCAATTTACCGGCATTGTTCGCAACTTGTGGGCTCCGACGGTCCAGCTATCGACCAGGGGAGCTGGATGATCTTCCCGGTCAATAATTAACCATCAATCAATGCACGTGTGCTTAGAGCTCCCCTAAATTCCCTCCAATGCATCCCTAAATTGTTGGTCCCAAACCTAGTGCCTGACGCTGACTCTATGTGAACGTTGGAGTGTGAATGATCACAGCAAACGATTCGGAGTTAAGTGAAAGTTCGACACGAACTTCGCACTGACATCAGCACTGGCCCAAAGCTGACTTTCCTTTTCTACGCAAGATGGAAATGTCTGATTTTCTCGCTCGAGCTGATGCCCCCGTGGAGTCTGCCAGAGGTTTTGTGCATGACTGCGAGTCAGGGCTGCTTAACTGATGAGAGAAGAGGACAGACAGCAAGCTTCTTACCTTACCTCGATGACATAGCTCATTTTCATTGGTAATGGATATTAGACACAAGACAAACGGAATCCAGGCTGAAGATGTTTTCGATGAACGTTAACAATGTGAGCAGTACCCCGTAGACTAATGAGTGTACAGGGAAGTTGGGTGCAGGAAAAAAAATTGAACAGTCACAACTCATCCGACTATCAGGGAAAACGAGACCGGGGCGGTCTCGGGGGGACATTATTATCCCCTCTAAGTCAGCCAAGGGGCAATGATCGTGCATGGGTAGTAGGTTCGACCAAGTTTTTTTGACCTCTTGTGGAGTGCTATATTTGCTGCAAGACTTCACTTGAAGACGGTCTAGTTAAATGAAGTTAAGAACATTTTATGTATTAATGAAGTTTTATGAACACATCACACAAGGAATATAAGCAGATCCATGCCAAGTATTTCAAATCTGACATGGGCCCTGCTTAGTTACTTTCTAGATGCTAAACTACAGCATTGTAATCAAATGAAATTGAAAACAAAGAAATCTTTGCAAGCCAGCCTTCAAAATCTGAATGGAACGAAAAACCAACTACAAAGTCAGAAGTTCACTGAGCTGCTGACATCCCAAGAGCGTGCTGAACATTGCCGTGTGCATCAGCTTTGCAGGAGCATTGGGAGGAGCAGAGCTTTCTGGTCACGATATGGTCAACTTTGAGAAGACAGAAGCTGCGATGTCTCATTACGAGAGCGACCCAAATCTGCCCCTGTGTTCTGCGTCGTGAACAGAAAGAAGTCTGGCTACATGGGGCAAACCATGGGGAAGCATTATCTCTCTCCAATTGGCAACGATGTGCCAGAGTTTTTACACTTTGATGATGCATTAGAATACATTGGTAAGTGTCATCGTCTCATGCTCATTGGCATATGGTTGGCGCTAAATAATTTATTATCCAGGTCATTTACAAAACCGAGAACGACATTGTGGTAATAGTGGCATGACTGCAATAAATAAGCAGCGACATTTTGAAAAAAAAAATCTGTGAGCAGTCAGGACATGAAAGACAAATTCAGGCGAAAATTGAGAAAGTAGAAAGTTCGCTGTATGAACTGTTTAAAGCAAGTCACTTATTGCTTTACAGACACGTTTGAAATGTCGGCACAACTGCTACAGTTTGGACAAAGCCTTTTACAGAGTAGATGCTTCCACCTCCTTATCTTGCAATCTCGCCCAATTACACTTCTAACACCTATGGAGCCCTGCAGCCAATATTGACTTGTTTTTTGTTTTTTTATTTTTTGTTCACAGTGACAGGAGGTGACGTTTTTCTCACATTTGAGTCATAGACTATGGTTGTAACAGAGTTTTCTCGAAAGCTCAAAGAGGGGACCTACACAGTATTTTCCACATGACGCTAATTCCTGCGCATCCAGTACCTACACACGTAGAGCGTGAACGTGTCACACTTTCCAACATTCAGTCACCAATATTCAGAGTTTGATGCTTGTCTTTGGGTGGTTTTCTGAACGTCAGTTCATAATAAGGCAACACTGATCGCACCCCAAATTAACAAGGTGCGAATGAGATCCTTACCCCACCCTACGATATGAAAAGTTGACAGTGCTCGAGGAGCTGCTCACCTTTGGGGTGTCACCTGAAGCCCATTATTTTTGAGCAGCCAGGCCAGCTCGATGGCGAGGACATCCTGAAGGCCGCAAGCACGCCTGAGAGAAATCTTTGGGTCGCAACAGCTCGAGAAACGTCTTCTTGACGTGCTGAGAAGCGCTTTTCACTTGACTCATCTATTTTCTCCTACCTCCCCCCCCCCGTCTTCGTTCCCTCCCTCCCTCATCATGTCTGTCTGTTTGTGATTGTGTATGCGGGTCTTCAGCCCCTTCAGTCATTTGTCTCCTCTTGGTGGAAAATTTTCATTTTTTTTACTTTTTTATTTTTACAACCCCAGCAATATTGAGAGTTAATGTTATTGCCTCCATTCTAAGCGTGACAACAGTCTGAGCATAGAAAATTGAGCTCACCGCCTGCGCTGTTGCTGCTGGCCTCTCTCCAAAGCTGTGACATGGGGCGAATCAGTTCTTTCCGACAAACTATCACGATGTTTCTTTCGTTACATGAGAAGGCCATGACACGACTAGACTTGAAAATTATTCGATTAATTTGAACGGCGAAAGCCCACCAAAAACCCGCCATTTTTTTAAAAAATGAAAAAATGAAAAATTTGACAAACTTAAAGATTGGAAGGTCGCTTCTGTTGGAGGAAATACATCATTACCGGCAATAAACATCACCTACAGCTTGATCCAGTCAAAACCTTTTATTCTACTCTCAGCTGCGATAGCAGTGCTGTCAACGCAGTAGTTTTTACGAGAGACCCAGGTAAGTAGGGTGCTCTGATTATTGGTAATTTTTGGAAAATGCACCTGCAACATTGACATCTGTGTGAGTCCTGAAAATGGGCTATGGTCTCAACAAGGTAGCGAAGGAGAAGAGTGTTTGTAGGGTTGAGGATACTGGATGAAAAGGTTTTTTTTCCCCATTTTTCATGTTTCAGCCAAAAAGTGTCTATATATTTTGGATTCGTGTCGAAAATTGTTACAGGTTTTATGAAAAAAATCCGCATAGTCAAAATTTCGATCTTGAGAGCCATTTTCTAGTGTTTCGTTCAGAGGGCAATCTATGAATAATGAAACTCGAAAATGCGATTTTCATAAATTTTCCAAGAATTCCTCTTCCCTCTCAAGGCTTGATATGACGTCGTCTGTCATACATAGGTCACGGTCAGCTTTTACACTTGGATCTGACCAAGATCTCGTTCCCCTCCCCTCTCTGTCGCACACAATACAGCTATGGCAAACGCGCCTTTACTTCCGCCACTGCCCTTAAGAATGGCTCCGTTGAAGCGTCCGAAAGCAACGGCAGTCAGCAACCGTTGAAAGACGCGTCGCTCCTCATGGAGACCAGGGTCAAAATTTCACAGCGAACACAAGATGAGACAGTGCCCAAAGCACAGCGATCGCGTCGTAAGTGCTACGACTTCATTCGCACAAGCAAATGCACTTTTTCGCGAGTGAGACCCAGATCTCAGTCGGAATTTCTCACATTAGATGCAGTTGGCAGCAACCGCGGGTTCGTTTGCAAGAATGCTCGAAATGAGTCGTTATGAAAGACACCAGTAGGATAAACAACTTGATCCGTGCTCGTCGTCGCCTTTTGAGGTCGTCCGATCAAAGACTCTTAAGACGACAGCGACGACACTTTCACCAATGGGACGGACGGACGGGTTTGACTTTTAAACATGTGCCCGTGCGCGGGGGTGCGTGTGGGTGGCCACGAGTACGAGCCCGCGTCATCGTGGAGTACAAGGACGACTTCCCAGTACAGTACGTACGGTACAAACATACGTGTTGCAGGAATGCAGCGATAAATTGTCGCATTCTTCCACAGAGAAGAAGCCGCTCTCATGTGGCGAATATGGGCAGAGGCGATTTGTGGAGGTTGACCGGGGCCTTAAAATCGTTCTGAATGCAAATAGCCTAATATTCAGGTCTAGCCAAAGTATGACCGGCGTCTGCAAACGTTCATTCTGCGATGATGAAGCAACGATTCTGTTAGTCCTCGAAACGTTTTATTGCTTTGGTGTCCTGATTTCAAAGCCTCTTCGTCAAAGTTCATCCTTGGATGCTCAGAAGGTGCTGAAAATCGCCACTGAAGGAAATGCTCACGCATTGGAACAGCCCTATATGAACAGTCGTGGTGTTACGAACACTGTGGAGTGTTCGTGACACCTCGAGATTTGCACAACTTCGACAATAACTTCCGAAGCAGACACTTTTTTATAAGATACCGAGTTACAATAATGGTGAAGCTTTTAATTCTCCATTACTGTTCACACTTGAAATTCATCTACAACATTCGCAGAACGAGCCAGAGACTCCGAGATACAAAAAGGCAGTCGAAAGTAGTCATACTGACGAGATATCTGGCGAGCTGCTCACGCACTGCTCTCGAAGGGTGATCAGCGGGGCCCGAATTGTGTTCCAAGAGTGACAATTTGTTGTAAATTTGTCGTGGACGCCTTACACCAGCAGAAATCCTGATCACTTTCTGATTACTCATACCGTGGAAGAAATGTCTGACTGAGCACTCAACACCCCTCAAAAATCATATATTAAAGTTAACTTTAGGAAAAACTTCATACTACTTTGTGGGCGGTCTCTCCCTCGCACTGATCGGTCTCTCTTCGAGTGCTGTACAGGCCAACGTGTAACATGGAATGTTTCTCTCGGTCTCCAGGGATGAATACGACAATAGACATGCAAACAGCCATGATTCGCACCTGCTGTGCAGTTGAGATGACAACAAAACATAAATAAATAAATAAAGAGCTGTTAAATAAGGAGTGTTGAACACGCTCGATCATTATGAAGGCAGAGAAAGGAAGCAGCAGCTGCGTTCTCTTACATTTCCTGCTTGTTTTTTTGTCTCTCTCTGTCTGTCCTTGCCACATTGGACGTCCAACAACACCACGGACCGAATGGAGTCGGAGACTCCTACAGAGTCCAGTGTCAAAGAGTCGAGAACGGGCGAGCCCAGCCCAGCCAAGGGGATCAAGGAGTCGATTTCACTGAGGAGAGTGGAAGCTCCGTCGTTTACGGTGTAGATACAGTGGGCAGTGGGGTGAGGAGGGGCTTTTATCTCCCTATCAGTGCGCGATATCCATCAGGCTCCGTTGAGTGGTGTTGAAAAAACAAACGCCGCCAGTCAACTTGATGATGCATCTGAATGAACGCTAAAACAGGGTGGAAAAAAGCTGTTGTTGCGTGTTCCCTCTTCTGAAGAAGATTCTGACTGTTTTTGATCGACGTCCTGCACAGAATACCTGAGAATTAGGGACGAAAACGACGAAAACACCTCCCCATTTTCGCCTGATCCCCCCTCCCCTAGGGCATTTACTTTTTGCTGCCGCCCGTGCTGGTGCCTTCTTCCTACGTGCAGTCGTAAAATTGCAGCAGCTTCGCCCTCGACTGCTTGGAATGCTTCTGGGCGACTTCAATAACAACGGCAGGAGAGGGGATTTTGAGCTCTTTCTCCCTCCTCGCGCCGGAGAAGTTGTGGCTCACTACACAGACACAACTGGAGGCTGTTGCTAAGCCAACCAGAGGGGGAGCAGCTAGGCAAGGAGGAGTATACCGTGCATGACGACTGTGTCGGATAGTCATGTAATAGTAATGCTCCAAAGTACTTGTACTTGCACACAAGTAAAGAAAATGCTGTTGGCAGCAGACAAGGTGGCATGGCACGAGTCTGATTGTCTTCTTCTGGAATTGCCAGGGCTTCGTCTTTTCGTCACAACTAATGCAAGTTTTCTGTAATATCTCTGCTCTTCCTGTTCATGACAAAGATTCATGAAATAGGTTGGAGAAGAGACCGAGAAGGAGAAGAAGAAGCTGTTGTCAGGTTGAGTCTAATGAGAGGGAAAAAACGGCTGTGTCCGGGCTCTGTCTGGATCCGAGCGACCGTTTCTTTAAGGGGTTGAAAATTCAACACTCGTGTCTGTGAGTCGAGGCTTCGAATTGAGAAACGAGCATATTTGGGGTGTGTGCGTGGGAGGGGGGAGGGGAAAAAAGATTCTCTTGTTCTTTGAGCCACATGTGCACATGCATGAGTGTATCTTGTGCAGAAACAATGTCTGTTCTTCATTCATGCGGCCGAAGTCGGACCAACGGTGCATCTTTTGGAGAAAAAAAAGAACGAGAACCTGCGGGTGACGACTAATAACGAAGGACGACTCGTTGATAGTTTTGATGCAACTGGCGTTGCAAGGTTTTTCCACGGCCAAGCTGGCAATCTCCAGGGCCAAGGGCTGGAGAGTCTCTTCTAGAGTTAGCAGCGGCAGCGCAACCTTCTTTGTTTTTCCTTCAAGCAAGAGTGAGCAGCGCTGGTTGTTTCCAGGCTGGCTCTTGGTATCGCCTGCCCCGGCCCGTTCATTGCCATGACTTTTTTCCCCTCTGCTCCGGATAATTTACGAACCCCTCCTGAGAGGCCTCCGGTTCTTCCCCTCAGTTAAGTTCTGCAACGTCAGTCATCTCTGCCAGCCTCTCTCTCTCTCTCTCTCCCTCCCCCTTCCTCCTGCGGCTGCTGGCGGCTGCTGGCGGCTGCAGCGACTGCGGCAACTCCAGGTCCAACTCCACCAGGTCCACTGATTCACTCACGTCTACGATTGGGAAGGGGGACCTGTCAAGCCAGTTTGGGTTAGCTGTCTCAAGGCATTTTACAACTTCTCCGCTGGCCCGCGCGCTCGCTCACTTGCTCCTGGGCTGGCTTGCTCTCCAGCACTTGTATGGTACACTTGAAATCTACACTACGATTCTTTTCTCCCCTCTCCTCGTCGTGGAAACCGGTAACTCCAGCTCGTGTTTCCACAAGTCGGTGTCGATAGGAAAGGGAAGAATTGCCATTTGTCTTCTTCAGCCTTGGAGCTGCCTCGGAGGAGGCACAAACAGATGTTGGTGATCGGAAGAAGCACGAGCAACGCATTGAAATGGCTTTTCCGATCCAGTGATTTGTCTCGACTTCCTCCATGAGGACAGGAAAAGGAGGAGGCGAGAGGTTTCCGTTCTTCGTCCGGTTCGTCCGGGTCTGCTCAACCAGGCCCCGAGCCTAGTTGCTTCAGAAATGAGGGGGAAAGTGAAGGGGGGCAATAGCAGGTCCAGCGATGTCTTTTCTCACGAGCGTGATCCATGCGGGGTGGCAACTAATGTTTGCTCGCTGCAATCGTGATTTCTGCCTCATCTGGGCGACGACGACGACGACGACAACGACGGTCAGTGTTTAGGGCAGCTCTAGGTCGCTGTCAGTCTTGGATTCTCAGTCTCCGGGCGACTTTTTCCCTCCCAACGTCGTCTTTTATCTTATGTCATTAGTCAGTCAGTCGATTGGATTCTTCTCCAGCGTTGGCGCCGCAGGAACGAGGTTGAGGAAGGAGACAGAACAGCAGCCAGATCCATAGGTAGGATCAATTCAGCCGATCGTTCTTAAAGGTGTTGTCCTCTGTTACCCGCCAACCCCACCCCAATATCATTCCAAGGGATCTAGCGAGAAGGGATTTAATTCTTCCTTCCTTCCTTCCTCCCTCCCTCCCTCATAATAACGTTTATAGTCATTGTGGATTTAAGGACACCTGTCTTCTAATATATAAGACACACAGGTTATCGTCGTGACGATTTTTCCCCACGCTTCCTGCAGGGTAGATCGAGGTTATCCCTGTATCCGCCCGCCCTCCGGGATCATCCATCTCGTCGTGGTCGTCGTCATTGGCAAATGTTTCCCTCGACATTTTCGGGTCGTTCTTGTCATCTGGTCTCTTGTTTCCGCATCTTTTTCTTCGTCCTCCTCCGCCGGAGAAACTGCTCTGGGTGCAGCTCCGGACCCCGGGAAGCCAAAAACCCCACACGTGTCTCGCAGCCGTGGAAAAAAGAAGTCTGGGAAAACGAGATGGTCCCGTTCGCATTCGTCTCCTTCGCTTGCCCTGATAATCATCATCTGTTGGGGCGTTGGTTCGTTCAAGGAGAGAGACGAACGCTGTTTTTCACTCTGCCTCCATATAGCAAGATCGTTACTGAGGGGCCAAATATTTCATAACTTTCAGATGACAAAAAGCTGGGGCAAATTTCGTCGCTTGTCTAACAGGGTTGAGCTCGACCAAGTCAATCCAGTTTGTCCAGTTGTATAGGGGGAAAAGTTGAGAAGGGGGGGAGCATTTGTTGATTTTAGGCTCCGATAACTATTGTCAGTTGGCAGAAGCAGAAAATTGTTCCATTCTAAGCAGAATAAACATCTCATCACTTTTCTGGAGAAAAGAGCTAGTGAAGAAAAAGTCTGTCCATATCAGTGCACAGTGACTGAGACAGAGTAAAAAGCTCTGTTTTCTCCTCCAATGCTTTGCACTGAAGCCGGTCTACTTGGAGTAGTGAGAAACCCTGGGCCTGTGACAGTCTTCAGGCTCTTTCCTTTCTTTCTTTCTTTCTTTCTTTCTTCTTTCTTCCTTCCGGAATTCCTTCCTTCCTCCCTCCTCGTCGTCCGTCCTCCTGTGGTCCGCCCGCCCGCACTTTGAGGTGAGGATGTCTTTGGTCCTCTCCGCGGGTCTCATCGTGCAGTCTCTCAATGCAGACGCGCGGCAGACGGGACCAACGACGCGACCGCCTCAGGCCTGATCTCTCCTCTCTCTCCTCTGCCGTGTGAGCCGTACGAGACTACAAGGGGGGGAACCTTGAGAGGGGGGTGAGCCAGAAGAAAGGAGAGACGTTGCTAAGAGGAGGGAAGCGAGCAGGAGAAGAAAGATAAGATCCCACATTTCGTAAGCCTTCGCCGGTCAAAATCAGCCAACTGGTATGTACTATCGTACAATCCAGCCTGCATCAGCGGGCGCAAAAGCTTTCTTCTCTCTCTTTGCTGCCTTTCACGATCATGTGAAAGACCTCGTGGGTCTCTGCTTACGTAAGAACATGACGTCTTTCTCCAAGCTTTTCTGGCCCAGCACTTCTGGTGTCGACGAGCACAGGAGGCTGGGGAAGGAGAAGTTCGATTGCTGCATACACAAAAAGTTAGGGGAGGACATGATGAGTGCCTTTCTGGATTTGAAGAGATTTTCCCTCCTTGGAACTGACAGAAAAGAAGGTTCTTCTGGAAGCTTTCCGAAATGAGGGGGGGGGAGGAGCTTGAGAGGCTCGCTGTAGTTGTTCCCAAGTGGCGACAACCTTTTCGAAGCGTAAAAAAGGGGTCTCAACATTTTGTCCTGGCCCGTACACTCGATCGTACTGTAGGAGATGCCGGCTTGACTCCGGCCGACCGGTCGGCCGGTGGCAAGCAGAGGAGAAGAGTGCGAGTGCAATGTGAGCCTCGAAGAAAGACTTGGACCTGGTCGCACGTGATAGTGGTGAGTGAGTAGACGGTCGTCTCGTCGGCGGAGACGTGGGCCGAGTCGTTGTCGACCTCTTTGTGCTGTTTTTTTTTTCTTCGCCCTCACTTGGATGTTATGATCGCCGCAGTTTTGGTTCGCTCACTCGCTTGCTCGTCGGGTTGTTCGTCGGCTGACTCGGTCGCTCGCCCGCTCAAGCGTGCGCGGCCGCGGCAAAGTCTTTCCTCTTGCTGTTGCCTTGCCTCAGCTCCCTTCTCTTTCCTCCCTCCTTCCCTCTGCACACTCCGACTCCAGAGAGTCATGTGGCGAGAGACCAGGAGAGTGTAGCAGTAGTCTTGAACCTACCCTGACAAGGAGAGGAGACCACGTGATTTCTCCCCTCTCAATCTTTGAGACACACGCATTTTGGGGCCTCCTGACAGCCAACAGTGGCCAAGACAGCGACCTCGTGCCTGCTCCAAGGGTTAGCCCAAGAGGTGAGGACGACTTGTGTTTCTTATTCCACCCCGAGACGAGCCAAACTATCGTTACTCTCGTCCAGTTTTCAATCAGTAGCTTGTGATGTTGCGTAAAGCAAACAGCTCAGTGGAGAGTCGGCTCTCGTGCCGCGTCGTCGTAGTCGTGGCGGCCGCTCTCTCCGCAGTGGCGCTGACTTTCCATGGAAAACTGTTGTCCTGACTGACATTCGCGGCGGCTTTTTACTTTCTCGGTGCTATGCAGTGCTTTCCCTGCTCAGAAAATTGCATGACAGACCAATCCGGAGAAATATTCGTGCCTGTGCTCACGTAAGGAACCAGTTAAGCAGAGATCTGTGCGTACAGAAGGACTTCTTCCTCTCATATCGATTCTTTCTGGACTGCAAGAAGCATTTCTCATATCTTCCACTCGTGGACCAGACAGGACGTGGACTCAGGCGTCCTGATGCAGACGCACACATTGGGTGGGAAGAACGATGTTCCAAATTAGTCGGTTAATCCTGCCTTTTTCCCAAACGTTTCGCATCAAAGGAGGGAGGAAAAAAGCTGTCGGTCTGAGTTCGACGGATATTTGCAGGACGGGTGTGGGACAGACAGAGCTTCTGCTGGTGTTGCTGTCAGCCTCTAAGTACTCGTGATCACCGTGCAGACCCGTAAATTCTCGCTTTCATACTCTAACTGTCACGCGTTTTTCGTGACCTCCCTGTGGTCAGAGATAGCGATAAAATTTGCGGAGTGTGGTGCACAGAATGCAGCCCCCTCCTTGCCTGACTCCCTCGTGAATGTGTTTGTCTGCATTGCTTGTCTTGCCTACTTGCCACCCTCTTGTGCAGGCGCATGGCACACGCCGACGTCGTTGTCGTTGTCGTGGCAGCAGGAGTCCATCAAGGCGTCATGATGTTGAGGAACGTGGAGCACGTGGCTCAAGTATTTCCTCTCCTTAACGTCGATAGCATAAATCTTTGTCACATGGGACGCATGGCAGAGATCAACTTTTTTACCACCTCCATCCCCCTCTTTTTGCCCCTGATGTATGTGAAAGAGTCCGTAGCAAGAAAATTTGTTTGACTAGATAACTGCTTGTCCCCCCTCTCCTTCTCAGAGCCGTCTTATACCTCGTCGGCAATATTTTCTGTCACAGCTCTCCTACACCTCATCTCTCTGCTGCAATGGCGAACAACAAAAAATGCTGCGGCCGAAAGCAAATGTGTCCATCATTCTTAGTCATTCCCTAGCGACAGCAGCAGAGCTTGATTCCCTCTGGAGCAGCCAAGAAGTAGTAAGCGGATGCGGAGCAGGGGAATTTTAGAATTCTTCCCCCTCCCCTCCTTCACTTCGCTCACTGTGGACATTATGAATTAGAAGAAACGTGACAACGGCCGCTGACTTGCCAATTTGGCCGCGTGCCCGAAAAAGCTGCTGCCGCTGGTGTCACGCAGGGGCTCGAAGGAACTTATGACTACGTTGAGAGGAGACCTCGGGTGCACGTGCAACTCGATTTGCATGAAAAAGTGCTTAATGTTGCGCCATTACAGCATGATGACTGTGGCAACCTACATCCGGTAGTACGCGTTCGTGGACACCGTGTACGCGCTCAAGGAGGCAGCAGGCGACACACGGCTCAGTTCGTTTCAGCATACCCCTAAAGCTGTTGGTGAATGCAATTTTCTTCCCCTGCTCCTGAACTTGCACGACTACTTACGTGCAGAACTTTTACAGCCGGCTTGACGGACCGAGAACAGCAGTAGAAGCAGCTGAAGGAAACTGCTGAGAGCTTTCTCTTCGGGGTCTAACGTGCCGGCGACGGCCGACGGGACGTCCGCGGAGACAGCTAGGCAGAGGGCGAAGTCAAGTGACGTGAAGAGAGGGCAGAAAGGTATTCTGCCTCCGCCTGGAGAAGCTCACGACGGAAAGGGAAACGCGCGCATGATAAGACGGAGGACGAGAAGGACAACGTGACGTGCGCCGGGCAGTACATAGAGCTCACCTGCACTCCTTCCTTGTGTATACAGCACGGGAAAAGAGCAACGAGGGGGAAATGTTCTGGAAGGCGATCTGTATCAGTCTCATAGTCTCGTGTCCTAGCGACACTCTCGAGGGCGCACAGGGGCGGGTAGGACAACGTGCTCGCTCGTGTCCCGTCAATCACCTTTTTGTCGTTGTAGTGCAGGAAGAAAAAGCCTTCGCTGCCTGCCTGCCTGCCTCTCATATTAATTGAACATAGAGTTGGAAAGTCACGTCTCCTCTTTGTGTACGTTACAATGTACTGAATGTTAAAATGTGTGTACTGTGATGAGTAGTGCAAGGATGCCGTCATCAGCAGATCGTCGGAGAAAAAAGAAGCTGCATGAAGGAAGACTGACGAGTCTTGCGTGCGAAGCAGTTATGGCAGATATCATGCCTTGACACTTATCTGTCAAGTGCCAATCTACAATCTTCTGTACTTGTAGTGAAGCGCCCAAAGAGGCATCCTCGTCAAGGAGGAAGGGGAGGCAAAGTGGATGTAGATTGGTTCACTCGAGTTTCACGTGTGCAACCCATGCATAACTTAAATCTACGGCTGTCCCCGCTAACTTTTGAAAGCTTATCTCTGTTGTCACCCGAGATAATGTTTCTTTTCTCCTTTTTCTCAGCTTTCAGTCAGTCCCTTGCCATCGACCTTTGGCTAGTGAAGCGCACGATGTGATTGTGTCGCTGGGCGCGCGCGAGTTGGGGCCTGACCGCTGACTTCATCACATCACCGTCAGACACAGCAACGACATTTTGGCTCAGACGCTCGCTGCTAACCAACCCGAGACCGATTGGGGAAGGGCAGTTGGCGTGCGGAGGAGGAAGAAGAACGAGGGGACGATTGCGACTGCGACGGCTACGGCGACGGCTACGGCGACGGCTACGGCGACAGCGACAGCGACAGCGACGGCGACCACGACGACAAACGCCGTTTCTTGCAGGAGTGAGGATATGGGAAAGAAGAAGCAAAAGGTTCGATGGACCTCCGTTGAAGAAAACTTTTTCGCCGCCGGCGACGGGGGCGATGACTCTGGTTCGGAGTCTAATAGCGGAATCACATCCAAGATTGACGCCGGCAACAGCAATGTCGCTAACAACTATGTCCATAAGGCCCATTACTTCAGTAGGCGAGGAGGTCATCATTACTGGACACCTGCGCCGCTTGCGCCACGTTTCGAGCGCAAGCGCGCCAGCAATTACAACAACCACAACGAGATGACAGTCTTTATCGACGGGGAGTGCTGCGAGACCGAGCAGCTACCCGACGGATTCACCAAAATCCGGTCCAAGAACCTTGATGTCCTCTTCAAGAGAGACTACTACGCTCAAAGAGTACACGCTGCTAACGAGGCGGCTGCCAAGTGGGCGGCCGCCGCTGATGCTGCCACCAATACTGATGACGATGACGAAGGCGATGAGGAAGAGGAGGAGGAAGGTGACTGCTGTGCCGACAAGGAAGGTCTTTCGGACAAGGTCAAGGACGACGACGAAGAGGACTGTGTCGATGGAGATCACGTAGAAGATGATGGCGAGGAACAAGCTCGTGAAGAGCGGGGCAATGAAGAAGCGTCTTACCAACCCAACATCAGTACCAACGGCGGTTTTACTTACTCCCCAACTGCGCCACCCTTTGTGCCATCATCACAAGCAGCGCTTGCGCCGGCGCTGCAGCCTGCGGCAACCACTAGGCCCAGCCTGTTTCTCTATTCGCCTTCATCCAACACAATGATCCCTTGTGAGGAGATCATTATACCTAATCCGGTGATGGGACCTGACGGGCCTGTCTACACTGGACCGTCCAACATCTACCTGGCCTTCCCGGTCGACGGTGAACGTGGAGATAGCGGTGCCTACATGGCGCAGCCGTTTGTCTCGCCCCTGCCAGCTGGCGCCATACAGTATGATCAGTATGGAGTGCCTTATACTCCAGTTCCGGCCGCAGCCTCCCCGGGCCCCGAACAGCAGCCGCAACTGATAGTACCCGGCGGCGGCGTAATCAACAATAACCGCGACGCGTTGTCCTCTTCTGACGGCGGCTGCAGCAGCACCGAGCCAGGCTCGGCTGACTCGACCACCCCACATAGTCCCCCGGATCTTTCCGCGTATTCGCCGGCCAACTGGGCGGAGCATTTCGAGCAGGCCGCGGCGGTCTCGGCGGTCTCGCAGTGCGACCCGTTGGAAGAGGAGAAGGAGGAGTCCGAAGATGGGCCGTCTTGGAACCAGCACCAGCATCACGGAGATGCTACGCAAATCCCCTCAAGTTCGGCTGCACAGGAAAAGCTTCAGGATAATGGAGGGTCTTCAGCAGTCACTTCGCTAATCCCAGGTCTCAGTCTAACCGATCAGCAGAAATCTGCCAACGCCACAAAGCGCATCCAGAAGAGAAAAAGGAGGAGGAAGCAGGTGGCTTGTACGCAACGGGGTTCGGTGTCTTCAGAAGGCCAATCTTACGAACGTCTGGATAGCTTTCCAAAAGAACGAGAGGACAAAGAAGAAGTCATCCTTGAAGGGACTTCCAAGGCTGTCGCTGAAGGCGCGGCTGAAAATGCTCATACTCCTTCCATGACAGCGCAGGGGTCATCATCTCCTCCCATGTCTTCCGAAGCTTCATCTTCTTCCTCTCTCTTGAGCTCAATCTCTTCCTCCGTCGCATCACTTCCGACCCTGGAAGTCTTCCCCCGGATGGAATCAATCTATGAGGACAAGCGAGAAAACAAGACGGACACCCCTGCCGCTGTGGGCGGCATCAAAGCTGTGAATCAAGTAATATGTGATCAGAAAGTTGCTGTGGGACAAGGCTCTCTGGCGGATGACGAACTGCGTAAAGGAGAGACTGAGGAAGAGGTGGCCTCCAGGAGAGATGAAGATTCAGCAGACAAGTTGCTGGAACAGACAGAGGAGGTTGTCGCATTCACCGAGTGCAATACCAATACCGCTCCTGCTGACAGAACTAGCCTTGAACAAGTTGCTCAAGAAACGGCATGTGACAGGTCCATCGTACCTGACCAAACGCAAGACTACTGTGAAAGCCAGCAGCGGCAATCCAAACCCGGCAGCAAAAGAAAGAAGCAAAAGTCGCATCATTGCAAGCTCAATAGCCCAAGGGAAGTTGGTCCCGATCAGAATTCCCCCGGCGAGAAGCTTTACAGCTCTGTATGCAAATCAGAGCACGAGAAACTAACTAAAGAACCTGTGCAATCAGTTCCAGAACACGACGAGAACGCGAGCATCGGCCGTCAGAGCGATGAAAAAGACGCACTAGCCCAAGATGCCGTTGCATTAAAGCATTCTGACGGGGAATGGGAGACGAAACGCCGACGATCTCGAAAGACCCGACACAACGGCGTTCCACACAATATCGTAGTGGTTGCTGCCAGGAATGTAGACGAGGGAAAAGTGGCTGTGGCCGTTACAGAGTCAGAGCCAGGGCCAGAGGTCGATGCATGCGAAGCTCCTCGTCCAATTCCTCCTGCTGCTGAAGACACATCTGAGCATCAAGTAGATGCTTCTTCCGACAAGAAGGAAGAGGCAGAACATGAAGAAGAAGCTCAGCATCAAGTGAAACGACCGCCTAATGCTCGCAGGCGTCGATTTCGGCGCGTCATCTCAGGCGACGACGTTGCGGCCAACAAGGCGCCCTCCACCAGAAAGGTGTTGATCCGGGACGGTCTGTTTGAATTTGGCGGTGCCGTTCCTTCTCTATGCCACGTGCGCCGGGCCTCAGAGGTACTGAGCGCCACTCGTCTGAGCGAGGCAGTGCGCCGAGGCCACTTGGACACGCTATTCGTCAGCAGCTTTGGTCACGGAATAGACCTCGGCCCTCTAGCGGAGGCCAGCTCCAGACTTGGCGTCTTCGTGAATCACGCCGGCGCCAAGAAGTACACTCCACCCGACAGAGCGGACGAGATCCCGGAGAAGTACAGACTATCTTCCTTGACGCTCGAGAAGGAGAAAGATGACGACGGGGTCGAGACACAGATCAAAGAAACTCCCCGCCAACAAGAGCATAATGGAGAAGAGCAAATGGTTGGCACAGCCATAGCAGCAGTAGCAGATGAAGAAAGAGACTTTGCTCTTGACTGATGAACAGCGTTTTGTACGTACAATGTGTACCAAAAGGAATCTCTTCGGCCTTCCTTCCCTCCTCTCCTTTCAAGGATATTCAGCACGATGATGTCTCCAACACTGTCATACTTTGGCTCGTGTGGACAAATTCAATTCACCCAAAATCTACATAAGTCTGTACAGATAGTTGGTTGATGCGGAGATAGGCGTCCACTATTACTTTGTTTCGACAATCGCACGGTGCCAGTTCAAGCAGAAAAAAGCATGCAAAGCAAGCTTGCATTCAACACTCTTCAGTGAAGGTTATAGATGATTATGTAAAAGCAGTATGATTTTATTGAAAGCGCTACTTTTAAAGGAGATCCTATTTTTCTTTCCGAAGAAGTCATAACCATTCGAGTCATTTTTCGTTTGTGTGTGTGAGAGAGAGAAAAAGTGAGTGCGAAAGAGGGCACGTGTGCACTGTACACCCATGGACAGAGAGCGAGCGAGTGCTGAACAATGCAGCAAGTAATCAATACAAGGAAAAAGCAAGCGTCCCAGCAAGCACCTAATTGAAAATTCTGTGTACTATACTTACGTGACCTTTGAATTGTTGTATTACTATTCCTAATAATAGGCGTAACAGTCGGTGATGAGACGCCAGGTGAATGAATGGATGGTTTGCTATGGCGAAAAGCAAAAGACTTAAAAAAAACATGCCGTGCACTGTAGGTAGACAACATTTCTTTATACTGCGCTATATATTGTACCATGTAAGTACAGCACCCTTGCTACCGGGTCCTTCCACACTATCCTAAATTTGCCACATATATCTCAGATATATGGCACATATTTCATGCCACCGCTGTTTGACTGCGTTAACTGACGTTTGTTCCCGGTGTAGAAGACGCGACGTGCTGAGGGAATGACCCAGGTATGTGGTAGAAACGTCGGTGACATAGACGTACATGCGACTTTTATGCTAAATCCGAAAGATATCTGTTAGAAATATAGGATAGTGTGGATGCACCTTAAGTATCGCGACCTCAACTACATATGTCTCCTATGCATGACGGTCGTTTCAATGCTTTGGCTAAGCAATTTTATGTTCTGTTTCTTTTTGCGTTTCGGCATGAAATAAATATTTTCGATAATGAAGAACGGGAAAATGTTTGTTGCGCATCAAGATGACTTCTGTGACGCATTCATTCATCTCTGAATTGCGTATCAAAATGGATGATTGCGCATCCAATCTTACCATAATAGACGAAAAGCAAAAGACTTAAGAAAAACATGCCGTGCACTGTAGGTAGACAACATTTCTTTATACTGCGCTATATCCACTTTTCTCAGGCTTGGTTCGGCCTGAATAAGTCAGGTTAGGCATTTGATGTGCAATAAAGACGGTCCCAAATTGGACACGCGACAATCCATTTCGCTCCGAATTTCATTCACCTCTGAACAATGATTTGGACCTGCTAAACAATCATTTTTGACGCTCAATAAATGCGGTCCCACGAAGAAATGACTCGTGTCTGTTTCTCCTCGTGTTGCAGACTATCACTCATCCTCATGATATTGGCTTTTTTTCTTCTGCAGCGCTCGTTCGTCCTGCTTCACATTTAGGTGTACTCGCTACTGGAATTGTGTTGACGTGTTCAGAGATGCAATCGTGCTCGCCATGAAGCTGTCGTTGCAGCTTTCCCGAACAAGAGGGCAGATAACAGGGAAGACCTCGTGGAACTCTTGTAGCGCGCCCTCGATGAAGTGCGCGGCCGGCGACGCACAGGATAGATAAGATAGAGTGCATCTTGGGAAAATCAGTGTTGCCACACTTGAGGTGCTGCATGACGTTGCTAAATCCCAAGCATCTGAAGGCCGAAAGACCTCAATCGGGGCGATCCAGACTGACCTTTTTCTTTTCCTCTTTGTAAACAGGTGCACGCTGCTGATCCCCAAGTGCTGGGACTGTGTGGCGGCGTCTTTGTACTCGGGACAACTACATTCTGACTAGACGCCATCCTACTACTTTCTACTGTCTCAAGGGTTATGTCGCGTTACTTGTGCCACCTCATTTGACTTCACCCGTCTGCTAACGCGCAGTTCGCTTCTGACTCCGTCGAGCGGGAATTCATTAATGTAAAATCGCATGTACAGCTGAGGCCAAACTTTTGTGTACCTCATATAACGTTAGGGAAAGTCCGCAGACTCTTCGATCATGCCAAAAACAGGGTTTCTAACAGAAAATTGACACTTTGGGATACATAGGACTTCAAGATGATATAATGAATTTCATGCATCGCTGCCATAAGATGCTTAGTTTTTGAGTTGGACGTCCAAAGATATTAGGTGACGTCGAGCTTGGCTGATGATATAATGTGCACCACCTTTATGGACTGGCTGAAGAGGGCTGCCGATGCTGAAGGTGCCCACATTGATTAGAGAGCAAATGTAGGTCATACTCGACGCTATCTGCATTGAAAATAACATTAAGTTTAATCAATCGGTGCAAAGTCATTGTCCGAGACCATTTCGTCTGCCTATGATGCTTTGGAGGAAGAGCAAACTTTATTTACGTAGTGTTCTTATGAACTGACGAAAGCTATGTATAACGTACTGCACCATGGCACTAGTTTGGTATGACTGCAATGCTTTAGCCTCATCGATAGCTGCATGCCATGGCAATTCTGACCCTTGTGATAGTAGTAATTCATGACAGTATGAAAGGAGGCAAGTCTCTGAAGAGAGTAAGATAAATAAAAAAACTCAACCAGGCTTTGTGAAGCACTCATGCAAATTATTACATGTCGTGATCCTCGTCCTTCGCTTGACTTGACTCGATCCGACTTCACTTTGAGGCAGCAACAAAACGGTCGACTGAAACAAAGCGTCGTATGATGAAATTGTGCAGAAACACATGCCCCATCTTAATTTAGCGTGAAAACTGTCGTTCCCCAGATCTCTTTAACAAAAGAAAGAGTCAGTCTCGAAGTCAGTAAGGAGAAAACCCTGAAGACATGGACCCCTTCTACTCCAGGGTGCGACGCGGAGTGCGCGCGCACACCCACACCCACACCGCACCCCACCCCACCCCCAAATACACACACACACACTCACTTTGTTTCAATGGAAAGCCAAATTAAGCCGGCGCCGACCGAGGTCATCTTTCCCGTGACCGTCTCTCATCGCCGTAGCCTCGTGTGCGAATCTTATGCACAATTGTTGTTCATTGACTGTTGCAAGAACTGGGTGAGACCGCTTAGAATCTTCTTAGTCAAGCAGACGCTGACGATGCTACCTGGTGAGGCCGTCTTCACCCCAACGTCGTCGTGCACGAAGACGCAGAGATTGATGGCAGAGGCGGCGGCGGCCCCAGTTGCGTTAATCCATAACAGCGTATTTTCTTCTGCCTCAGCGATCGTGATTACGTATTCCAGTTTTTTCGTCACTTCTACATGCTTTCTCCGGGACATCGCTCATCTGTCGAGGCCGCGACAAAGAGGCAATTTTGTAGACGCTTGGCGGGGATGAAACCGCCCTGTTTACCTGCCCAAGAGAAGAAAATGGCCCCTGACGACGACGAAGTTTCATAACTATACTGGACCTTACGCCTGTACTGTGTGCAATTACGAAAGTCCAACTTGTGCAACCTCTGGACTGGGACACAGGCAGTGTAGAAGTATGCAGCACACGCATGCACTAGACAGCTCGAAAATTGTGATTCCTCGTGGACATGTAATATAGGTTACACGTCATATGAAGACTTCGTGGTTGAAGATGCTTCAACCGTTTAAAGTTTCATAATACCAGGTATATGCTGTGGTATATCAGTGACCACTGACCTTTTTTCTATGCAACTGACTGGTTAACCACTACATGTAGAGTCAAATTATTCTTTTAACGCACGTAGCCTGGAAAGTTCTGCACATGCATGTCACTTCATACTGCAAGGCATTGTCATGGCTGAACTAGTGCAACTTTGCGGTATATACGACGAGTCAGTTTATAGGGGTCACCTACACGGAAATGGCATTCATTTGTCTGAGCTATTTCCTCCAGTGCAATTGCAGCAAGCTTTATGCTATGGTCTTACGTGCAGAGAAAGACTTAAGCACTGAAGCACAGCTGAGTGCATCCTTATTGTTGACGATTCTTCGCCTCACAGCTTAACTAGAGATGCTTTGAGCCTCGGCCCGAGCTCGAAAGCTCGAAGTCTTGAAGCCATTTTCAGTCAGTCCGACCCGACCCGAGCTCGAACTTCATCTGACCAAACCCACTCAAGCTAACCTGACGAATGGCCAAGCCTAACTAGGAAGCTCAGTTAAGAGTCTCGCATCTACACTTTTCCATCTCATTACCAATTCATTGCATCATAAAAGTTCATACTTACTTGCGGCATTACATTACAAAAAAAACTATCATAAATGCAAGATTTATCGTTCTTAATTCACCACAGGTGAATGAAACCGTGACTTAGGCAAGCACAACTTTCCGTCGTGGAAAAGTCGTCTGAGGGCCACTAGCCTGATGATTAAGAATATGCAATCTTATAGTTGCGTGAGGCACCAGCCGATAACGCCATCGATTCTGTCTCACTTAGTCCCCTCAATCCACGGTGTCCTTAGGCTCCTTGAGACCGTGAGTGCTTCTCTTGATGCAGACGAGGTCAGGAGACCCGACCACAGCAGCGTCATTTCAGAAAAAAGTCTCGAGACAGACAGGTTTTTGTTCCAAAAAAGTCTTATCCCACTGTACCTTCGTATCCATGTGTTCGAGTGCGTCTATTTTTCTTCCATGAAATGACACGCATGTGGCAAAAATGCTTGAACTGATGACTTTCTGCCACCTGAGTGCGCGGCCATGCAATAGCACCCAACACTTCAGTTCCATACAGAAAGAACGTGTGTAGGTAAGGAGGGAGTCAATAACGTTGACATAGAGGAATATCTTTTCTCCGGAAAGTCAGATAAGAATTCTTTGCGGTACTCTTGCTCAGCTCCAAAGAAGGTGAGTGCTGCGATACCCGTCTTGGCCAAATGCCATCACTTCGGCTTGTGAATCTGTGCGAATTTACGAGGACACATCATTTCGACGTTAATCGTTACATCTGTGTATGCACTTTCTCACCCCGTAGCCCGTGGGCACGAAGCTGGAGCTGCGCTGCTCCCTGCTGCACTCCTCCTTTCTTTTCCTCTTGTCACAACAACAAAGCAATTGTGTCGCATTCGTGTGCACCACAGAATAACTGCACAGCGAGGAGGTGGTTGATGCCTACTAGAGAAGAAGCTCCTCACCTGCGTCTTCGTGGCGCATGTGATCGAGTTGATGGCGGGTTTTAAATTGTCCCTGCTCCCTGTGAGGCAGGGCAGGATTTCTGGTCTGTTGATAAGCACTTTCTGGCGTTATTCTCGATTCAGGTTTTGCGTCGGCTTTTCTGTAAATGGTGATGTGCAGAAATAAAAAAAATTGAGTAGCTTTCGGAACCTGACATTTTCTGGGCATACTGTAATACCAGTTTGTTTGTTTGTTTTGTTTGTTTAGGGGGTGAACCACAGCCCAACTGAGATGGGAAGGGTGCAGGGAGTAGCCCTATTGGGCCTTTTCCCGTCCCCCGATGGCAAACATGTGAAAACTCAGCCTGTGACATTGCCGTCATGGCGCACAAACGTCATCTCCAGCTTAATCTGTCCTTCCTTCCATAGTCTTGGCAATGCGACCCACTTTCGTGAGTCTGACAAGGCTTACAAGGTTGGGAGGTGAGCTAAGTTTGAG
>JAAUXU010133723.1_pt1 | contig 57158 bp, 58 predicted proteins | sample 7278151 | NCBI WGS metagenome assembly JAAUXU01 (sample SAMN14350113, study PRJNA611818) | marine sediment metagenome | isolation source: surface marine sediment (1.8m) | place: French Polynesia: Moorea | collected 2018-08
CTTTTACTACCACTTGTATTACCGTCACTACTACTTCAATTACTAATACTTACAGGGTGTCTCTCAGTTTGCAGAAAAATTCTCACACACACCAGTACTGCATCGATTGGGCGTAGAATTGGGGTGTCATGCTCACCACTTTGCTGGAAATTGTCCCGAGATTTATGTCGTCACGTCAGATTTTGAAAATTCATGTTCTACAATAGTCTCCGGTTATGCTCATCTCGGTTGCAGCCACAATCCGGTTACAATCGTCACTGTTCCCGGTCGCTATGGTCGAATTCACAAAAACTTAGGTATTATATTATATAAACTTAGGTTATATAGTCGCCTAACTTTTTGCTTACAATCATGAAGATACCGGCCGAAAAATTAAATTTGGGTCTTTGGAACCCGGACCCTTGCCCTGGTCTATACAGTAAGGATATTTTAAGTACCCCGTAAGAAAAGCCATTAGTTTTTCCCTATCTTAAGAATATATCGGTTATAGCCATTACAACCTTGGGTACTAAGGTGATGATTGTAACCAGAGACTGTACTGTGATAGTATTACTTTTATATCTAATGTGAAGAAGAAAATGATGGCAAATACTCAACGAGGCTGGTCTTTTGATGAAGGCTGAGGGATCAGACGAAGACAATACAGGGTGATGCGAAATCTAGGGACAATTTCCAGCAAAAGGTACGTTCGCAGGCGTGCATTACAGCTTATTACTTTTGGACACTTTTACGGTGGTCAACTTTAGAGCTTTTGAGCGTTACGTCCAGCGACCCTCACATCCGTAGCACACTCTGCTACTAATATTGCATAAATAAGTTTAAACACTTGACAAGTACTCAAGCAATCAATGTAAAAACTTTTTTATGAGCGAACATACAGTGCATAGTGTAAGTATACTGCTGTTCCACAGCTTCTAGGCGTGAAAGACTTTCCTGTTGCCAAATAAAGTAAACAGCATGAAGCAGTGTTTGAGATCAGATATGGAAACATTTCAGTAATTTCCTTCTTTCCCAAAATTAGACAGGCCCTATAATTATTCATAGAGACGGTGTCACGTCAAAAATATCCTGGTTCTTTCCCAAAAATAAACAGGCCCTATAATTATTCATAGAGACGCTGTCATGCCAAAAATATTCTGGAATTGCGCAATTTCAAGTACACAAACACTGAATTCTGTGTGAGGCAGATCCGGGGCTCAAATGGAGGACGAGCTGCAGTTTGTTCTGCCCGCTGACGATGCAGGCGCCAGGCATCATCTCGTCCGTCCTCATGTTCAATCAAGTAGGGGATGTTTTTTGGTCTATGTTCAATACTTCACCCTTTGACCTTTCGCTGCAACTGAAATTCCTGCAACCTCCTAATAACCAATAGCAGGACCTCAAGGTCATTCTCAATTTACTCCTGCAGATCTCTTTTGTTTAAGACATGCAGGTGTGAGATCCCTCAGCCTGAAGTGCAATCGAGGTATTAGACTCTATATTGACAGTCAATAACGGGCCCTGCCGGCTATCAACAGCGGAGAATCCCAAACACTCACACTCGGGGAATGTATTGATGAACTGAACCGTCTTGCAGGGCATGTACTCAATGAGGAAGTACATCACCCAACTGAAGCCAGGCCGATGGGGAGACAAGAAATTGCACCCCCATCAAGTCCACAGGCTGCAATATGATTGAAGATTTTTGTCCATTGCCAGAGGAACCACAGGTGGAGGGGCTCTCCCCACACACCCAAGGCAAGCTGGGTACTGAATAAAGTATCCTCGCTCTGCTGGGCCTTAAATACCACATGAAGAAAACCTGAGAGCAGAAATGGAGGTTCTGTGGGGAGGCACACGAGGAGTTCATCCATATTGACTGTGAGTGCCCAGCACTTGCAAAGGAACGATTTCATTGGTTTCGGAGTCTCAAGACTTCATACGATCCCCTGGGTCTCAGGGGCCTCATCAGGCCCATCCATATGGGCCGCATTGATGAGGCAATGAATGGGATGAGGTAGAAGGAATTGTTTGTGTGTTATGTGCGCCACCAGCAAGGAGAAGAAGAAAAAAAAACCCTGAAAAAGGGTTAAGGTCCTCCGCTCCGGGTGTGTGTGTGCATTTACAATGTTTATTAAACCTTAACATTAAATGGAAGTCAATAAAAATGTAAACTTTTGCCCCATCATTGATGAGAACAGTGGAAGTAAGGTAATCGGGATCCGGATAAATGGGATTTTCGAATAATGCGGACCTTTACTTTGTAAATGATATTTGTGTGTGATAAAACACATTGTTCAAAGGGGAAATTGGGCGAACGTATGATCAGGTAACTGGAATTTTTGGGCCAGGCGGCCTTTTTATGTCATGCATTTATGCAATGAAGTCATCAAGAAAATGAGACACATTCTGTTTTTAAGCTACAATTGAGCAAAACTCAATCCGTGACAAGTGAAGCAAAACGAATCAAAATGCCAAAGAAAAAGGGTCTCTCCTTATCCAAAAAACACACTCGAGTGTGAATGTGTAAGATTATCTTTCTACGGTGTTTGTTTTCCAGGGCTGAGAGAGCTGAACAAGTTCATTGAACAGCATTTAAAAATCTTGCGTGGCCTTAATGGCCATCAAGATTTTGGGTTAAATGCGATTTTGACTGTGCAAGAAATGGGCCGGACTCCACTGCACTGAATGTTCCAGGCCAAGTCTTCTGGTTGGTAGCAGCAGCTGCGGCAACGCTGTCCTCTTCTTCGGCCTCCGCGTCGTTATCCTGTCCTTCACCGTGGCTGCCCGTGCCCAATCCCGACGACTCGGGGCTGAGCACGCGACCGCCCAACTCGTGCGCCAGACTGTCCGATGAACGCGCCACCTGGTTCAGGGCAAAGGCGTTGTGCGTGGCAGAGGACGCCAATCTCATCGAAGTCAACTCCCCGACCGAGAACAGGTTCATCTCCGTCTTGGAGGAGGTGGCTCGGGCGCAAAATAGGGGCGCAGAGGGTAAGCGCAGTCTCTAATGGGTCGAGAAATTGTGCATCGGAAGGTGAATTCGCCCACTTTGGGGCACCCAAACTTTGCTTTTCGAGTGAGGCGGCACTTTTGGGTGTTTTTTCCGTCTTCATCTTTGTCCGTCTGCAGAAAACTCTGAGTCATTCCACATCTGGACCGGCGGAAACGATCTGGCTACCCCGGGTCGGTGGGTTTGGGCTTCTCGGGGCCTCCGTATGTATCCCTACGTGAACTGGCCCGGTGGAAGCGCCGGACTTGCCCCTGACGGCGTCGGGCGTTGCTTGGCGGTCGACGCGGGGGAGCTGGCGTGGACGCCGACAGCGTGCGAGGAGACGCACCGGTTCGTCTGCGAGAAGAGTAAGTTTATAGACATTCCCGCCATAACTGAAACAGAAGCCGTGTTAATTTGTTGCCAAGTGAAGTAACCTATTTTGTGCGTGTATGAATGAAGCCAAACGATGCTAGATGCAGTCTGCATGAGTGAAGAAGAAGTCAAGACTCCTGGCAATGAAGTCTGAACCTCTTGGTCAGATCTTTTTTTTATCATGAGTCCTCAGTGGGTCCGGAATGTATGGGCACAATTTTGCGTGACCTTTGGCGCAGTCAAAGTTTTGGCTATTGGCCTTTTTACTGCTACAAGGTTATGTCGAACACCGTCTAAGAGGGGGAGGGATGAATAGGGTCTTGAGAAGGAATGAGGGGGTTAAAACTTTATTCAACAGTTTTTTTACTCTATTCCATGCTATACCCTTAATTCAACTTCTTGGCACAGCCCAAGGCTCCAAATCCAGTACTGCAGATTCAGAAGTCTCAAATTTGCAGAAGAAAGAAGCAAAAATCTTTGTCCGGCAGCAATTTCAATCAAAGGAATGTTAACTGAAATCTGAGCTGTTGCGGCAAAAGCCCAATATTAGATCTGTCATGGGCTAGAACAACAAAAATGGCTCGGGATGTCTAAGGTTCGAGCATCAACAAGCCGCTTCAACTGTGCAATGAAGAAATAGTTTTATGATCTCAAGCTGGGAAGGACCATGTTTTATCAAGATTTTTCACTGTATTAAAGGTTCTTCACTACATTAAAGGTTCCTCACTACATTAAAGGTTCCTCACTACATCAAAGGTTCCTCACTACATTAAAGGTTCTAATGAAATACATGGGTCACTTGCATTGCAGGACGTTCATTCCGAATTGTTTCTTTATCGAAATCTAAGTACACCGGTTGTACTCAGATTGAAGTACTGTTAACCTTCAAGACAGTAGGGCTAAGTCGGAATGACTATACTTTATCAAGGTCCTCGACTACATCAAAGGTTCTTTTGCAATAACTAGGTCAGTTGCAGAGAGTACCAAGTGCATCAGACGTTAATCTCGAATTTCTGCTACAACGAAGGCGGGTTGTACTTTATGGAAGAACCCATGTAAGTCTGATCTTGTTGCATAACCCTACGTGATGACACGCAGGGTTACGCGTATACTATGCTACGAGTTAATTTTGAGCCAAGTTTGCTTGCATTAGCAGCACCCTCCGTACGTGCACGTGCCATGTGCACCCCCAAACTACTTCAAGACTCTTAAATGACTCAACTGAGGCATAGTCTACGTACGACAGGACTTTGACGGAAGAATTTAACGTTAGCTTAAAGAATTTCTATACAAAAGAGAGCAGTCGTCGTTGTAGAATGTCGTCGGGACGATCTTGACTCCTCCTCCAACAATATAGTCCGGCACGCATGGCTTCTGGGTGGAACGACGCGTGTAACGACTTCGACGTGATTCACAGGTGCCCTCTCCGGAGCTGCCCCGACGAGTCCGCCGCAGGAGCCGCCGCCACCCACGCAGCAGGTGTGGCACGACGAAATCAGGTAAAACGGCAGGGGAACTTTCCGAAAACAACAGCAACCAACAGTGCCCGGAAAGTTGCTGAGAGCGCGCGCGGGGTGACGAGCGCGCGCTCGCACCCTGTGCAAATATTTTCGCAAAGAAATTGAGAACACCCCTTTTTTTCTGTTATCTCTTTGCCCTTTGTTCTCATAGCTTCAACGGAACAGGCTACGTTGAGCTGGACCGGAAGCTGGTTTCTCACGATCCCGGCTTCCGGTTGGAGATAACTCTGGACTTCTCGACGAGGGACACGGAAGGCCTTATCCTGTGGCAGGGATGGCGGACGCTGGATCCGGTGTGGGAGACGACGGACATGAACTACATGGCCATCGGCGGTGAGAGCAGCTTCCACGTCATGTATGGCGTCGGCGACGCCGTTGCAGTCGTTGCACAACGTGCCGAACGAGGACACCTGCCTGCTTTCGCAACTACCAGCGTGCGTCCCCGCACGCAATTTGTCGGCTTGAGGAGTGCTTTCGCTCAGCTCATTGCAAGTCCTTGTCTAAATCCCATTAGTGTCTTCTAACGAAACAAACCTCTTGATGCCTTTAACGGTATCAGAATCGATATCGAACCTCCAAGATGCTGTTTAGGAAGTGTCTCATTTAACGCGAAGTATACTTTACTCGCGCAGTTGTTATTCACGAGTAGACCACTTCATTGCGTACATGGGTCGGGTTGCGCTGTACTTGAAGAGCACGAACATGTTGCATCTGTCCAGCGTGTCTCCGAGCCCTTTTTTTCCCGTCGAGGCTATGACACTGATTTGTAAAGCTGTTCAAGTAGTCCTAAAAATTGAGAGGCCCAAATAGTCGCGTAAGGCGCATTTGCACATTCGAGCAAATAGGCCTTAATTCGCACTTGCTTTTGCTTGAAGCCCCCCCCCAGTCTTGGGTTTGCCATTACATTTCATTGTGCAAATGAGCTTTTGTGTTGTTATTAACAATTGTACGTGAAAATGTCCTCGTACCTGGACCAAGTCCTCTCACAGTCCACGGAGTTAGTGAATACTTGAACGCATTTGGAGGAGTTACTTAGCCGAACTCTTCAGCTGGACCTTGAATGATATTTGCAATCTTCTGTGATAAGCAGAATGTACAATGCTGTACTATAAGCAAGTTCAGATTACACCTATGACGACGCTCTTGTATCCATTCCAGTCACAATTAAACAAAAGTTCTGACTTGCTTAAAGAAGTACAAAATACGCCTCGACGATATTCGTCAAGAGATGAAATGTGCTTTACATTGTCTTAAAGGCCTATTTTGTAAAAAAGTATTCTTGGAACAGCCTTACTGATTTGGTCACTTCTCGACGTTGTGACGACGCTGTAAGCTCAGTCGTCTGAAAACTGCGCGCATGAATGAAAATCCAGAGGCCTGTGTCAAAAAATAGAACAACTGTGGTTCCTTCTCTTTCAACCAGTTGTTTTTCAGTGGGCAATGTTAAGTGTTCTAAGTATAAAACAGTTCTCAAAATTAACGATTGTTGTGACAAACATGTCGAAGCGTCTCTCGGAATGCCAAATCGATCAACTGACCTTGCAGTCAAGGACTCACGCCTGATGTTCTACGTGAACGACTACTCGCTGACGTCGTCGCCGTTGGTCTCGGACGGAGTGCGGCACTCGGCATACCTCACCAAGGAGGCGTCGACCATCACCCTGCAGCTCGATGGCACCGGCGCCAGGGGCCAGGCGGAAGACCCGCAGTGGGCGGCGGACGTGGACAGCCTCAAGCAGATGGACCTCTACATGGGTATGTACGTGCAGCGCTACTCAACGGCAACAGCGCCGCTATATCTACCTACTGTACTTTTGTTTGGCACACGCGACTAACGAATTACAACGGAAGCAGCATAGGAGATCAGGAGATAAAAGATATACGTAGAGTTGATCAAGTGCGGCCCACCCGTCAGACCTAAAAGTATATTTATTAGAGAAAAAACTTAAGAACGACATCTAAGTGTGCATTATGGCAAAATTCAGCTCATCTTCTCGCAGAAATCCAATCTGCTTTTACGTCGAGAAGTACAGCTGTGAATTTTGTGTTGCAAAATTTAAGTATGATTTTTGAAAAGAAGAAAAATAGTTTCCGCTTGATGGCTACGACACTAGAGCGATAATGGACACTAGAGCGACATTCCAGAATATCGCGGAGATGTCGTCCATTGCTCCGAAGTTCGCTCACAATGGAGACAAAATCCTGAACAAAAATCGCGATAGCATCAAATAAATCGGGTCTCATTGTATGTCCCACGGACTATCAGAGCCAGAGTTACTGGAACCAAAACGAACATCAGTGGTTTCCACTGTAAGAGGTGCAGTAGTTGACTGCTATGTAGGACTCACACACAGTTGCAAGTTGCTGCAACTACAAGCACACTTGTGTGACCACACCTTGGATGCGCGCAAGTACGTGTAGCGCCCGTACGTTAAGTCCTACACACACGGCAAGGATAGGACCTCTCGACTGTTTCGGCGATAGCAGCTGGATTAGGCTTGGCATCTCCGGATATCAGATGACTCGTTGAGTGGCTGAAGTTTTTAGCTGTCTTGAAGAAAATGCGTGAGTTACTCGGATGATCAGCTGGGCCATTTGCGGCAGCACCAGCTACAACCTGGCGGACTGCGAGGTCAAGAGGTCATTTTAGTTGCCCTACAAATAGCAAAGTATTTTTCATTGTGAAGCACATTTTCTGCAACCCCCGGCCAAAACACCCTCTACTTACTCGACGGGCGTAGGAGCATCGAGATAGCACAATCTTTTGTCGTAGATTCTCTTCGGTCATACGGTACAAAGAGAGAGCATTTTTCGACACCGGCAAGCTCTTCCCCACGTCAGCGGTGAACGGTGGGAAGGGGGACAACGACGCTCGTGGACTGAGCGCAATCCATTGCCCGTGGCAACCCTGTCTCAAAGCAATCCCTCTGAGCACCTTGTCCGGGAATTGCCCCTGTTCCAAAATGGACCTGGCTTGATCGCGGTGCCAAAACACTGGTTCTCTTCTGAGGTCAGGAAGTTAGCTGAGCTCCAAACTGCAGAAGCACGCAGAAAAATATGCTCCTCGTGCATTGTTAATATCCTCGGGTGGAAAGCAGCCGTCGTCAAGTGGTGAAAGCCCGAACTATCCGGATCGACTCGATATCCGGATAGCCAGGATGCCACAGCCAAACCCTGATCTAACCCTACGCAAGACCAATTTGAGAACTTGTAGGGGTAGAGTTAGGCTGCACCTTCTCCACTGAAGGCCCACAGAGCTGAAGCACTAATCTTGATGGAATTGGGACGAGCTTTCCAACTTGAGCAGCGAGAAAGACTCTAACACTTAGACAGCGGAAAAAGTGCTTCGTTTAACATATCTTAATCTCAGCCAGCACAGGACATCTTAGTTACATGTCCAGTCCACTTGCTTAACGTTACTGCGCGTAACTTTTTTTTCTTCATAAGTATTGTTTTCTGTTCGATTATCACACTCTTGTTGTTCTTCAATCTTTAGGCGGGCTCTCCGGGAGTGTGGCTGTCGGCACCTCCGGGCTCTTCGCCTCCGGCTTCGCCGGCTGTGTCCACAGATTCGAGGTCCACAATCACTACGTCGCAGGCAGTGAGGCCGCAGCGGGTGGAACGACACACAGCAGGTGGTGGAAGTCGAGAACCATGAGAACATGACACTCAGACAGAATGCGTCAAAGACCAAAAATGCTGCCCCCAAAATACCGCCCTCAATAATTTGGTCGCAGAAAGGCTACAAGAGATAACAAACACAACACAATTAGAAGCCCCAGTTTGTCGAAACCAATGCAAATCAAACGAGCTAACTTAACCCAAGTCAAACAAAGCTCCTGTAACCTAACTTAAGTTAGGTAAGCCAACCCTAACTCAAGCCGAGCCAAGTAGCCTAAGCCAATCCAAACTAACCTAACGTAACCTAACCTAATTGAAGCTACCCTAAAGTGACCTGACGTAAACTAACTGAACCTAACGTACCAGAACATGACTTGAACTAAACCAGACCTAACCCAAAGAAAACTATGCTAACCTAACAGCGTATCTAATGTAAACTAAACTAACCGACCAGGCCAAGACGAGACTAAAGTAGGCTATGCCGTCGTCTGGAACACCTTCAAAGCCGGTGCCTTGGCCTCCTGAGCCAATCGAAACCTCGCACGTAGCCCAGAAGTAAATGTCGTACTATGTAAGGCCTATTCAATAGCTAAGTGCATCAACTAGGCCAAGATTTTCATCAATTCACAAGGAAAAATTAAGTAGATCTCGGATGAGCAGCGTAGGATAACTGTTCTGGCTCAGTTTGGCGTCGCAAAAGGCGCATTTCTCCGAAGTGAGCAAGGAAAACTTCTTGAAAACTTCTTCTTCTATCCGTAGGTATTTCCTAACAGTCGCGCATACTTGCAGCACTGTAGTTTTTGCCTGCAGTGCAGAGCAATAACTATGGCACTTGGCAAATACCAGCCCAAGAGGGGCCTTTTTATGGTATCACTTTGCATATTTTTGCACTTTTTGTTGCCTAGCCGATGCATGTAAAAATGTTGCTCTGACTCTTTAATCATAATCATAACATGAGCTTACATGGTTGCTCTTCCTTCTTCTCCTTCCCTGCACTGGCTACAGCTTCGGCGGCCCCGTTGACTTCTCCAATGTGCACCTCAACCGTGAGAGCTCTGGCGTCGTCAGCAGCGAGGCGTGCTCGCTGCCTCCGCTGGAAGAAACGACGACGTCGACCACGAGCACGACCACGACTACGATCAGGACGACGACCACGACCACGACAACGACAACGACAACGACAACGACAACGACCACGACGACTACGACCACGACCACGACCACGAAGAAACCCGAGTCGTTCGTGAAGAGGTCGATGGGCTTCGAGGGCAGACACTTCGTGCGCCTGCCTGAAGACTTGTTGCCCTTCGACAGACTGGACCCTTTTGTGGCAGAAAATGGCCTGGCCATGATCAGGCTGAGAATGGAGTTTGCCACGGGTCGAGATGGGCTGCTCTTGTGGGTCGGACAGAGGGAGAACACGTGGTTGGGGGTGGCCGGCAACTTTGTAGCTCTGTCAGGTACGATTTACGTATGTAGACCTGCGCTTCTTCATACCCTGGTGGGACCATTCGTTGCCACACGTTGTATATAGAACGCACACCCACACACAAAGTAAGATTGTGCGATATCCCAAATTAATCGATATCGCGATGTTCGATTGATGGAGACCAGATATCGCGATATTCGGTTCCATTTCTTCGCTGCTCAATTAACTGTCAAGATGACACTTTTGCTGATATTTCAAAGGTGTAAGATACGTTGCTAATATTCCAGTACTGTTGCCTCAGCATTTTCATGCTTTCAACTGACTTTTTTGCTTACTTTTGCCGTCTGTGTGACGGCCCACACGGCCCATGAACAGCCGGGCTTTCCCAACGTCACCTTTTGTCGGAATTGCAGGCAAAAATTATACGATGACATATGATATCATGTTGAGATATCGCACGATACGTATACTTAGGTATCACGACGTACTTCTAGATGCATCACGATATTCGATACCGATACAATGGATCGCACAGTCTTAGCACGAACACACACCTTGATGTTCGATGTTCTATGATAAGGCTACAGAGTACATTTTAACACACCATCTTGTTGTCTCAGTATCTGACGGCTTCCTCCAGCTCGACTTGAATGTGGGCAACGGGTTTTATCGGCTCTCCACGTCAGCCCTGGGCCGGATTGGCGGCCGTGTCGCAGACGGCCGAACCCACGTCATCTCTGTCGACTTCGGCCAGGACAACCCCGTGCTCGTCATTGACGGCGTAGCCGTCTCGGGCAGACCCTACGGCGACAACATCTTCCCGAACGAGAACGTCTACGTCGGTAAGTGGTGCGTGCGGTCGGAAGCTTTTTGCACTGTGAGTCCGTGCGTTAGGAGAGCCAAATAAGCGTTTCACAGGCTTGACTGACATCGACTTTCCTCTGTGGGTGACAGCTCAAAGAGGAACTTCTCCCATATGAGTTGACTTAATGTGTGTATGACTCTGCCTTCACGTAAGACAAAGTCAACTTTGCTGGCATCCAGAGATCGAGTTTGCTTCCTGTGTTAAGTTTCAAACAAATCGGTCCAGTGATCTTGGTGGAGATGCGATCTCAACTCACAGACACTTCTGTTGTGAACGTTTCACACTCAAGACGGAGCAAACGTAATTTGGTATAACTAAGTTTATAGACTAGTTCGAAAATGTCAATTCAGTATACGCATATCGTAGTACTGTAAGGGCCGGACTCGGACCCGACTGCCCCAGCATTATGATACATTCTGAGGGCGCAGCACGGGATATATGAAATAATATTTACTGCTTTTAGTTAAAAATACGGCATTGCCACTGTATGAGCATTTCTACTAATTTCGAATGAAATCCATGCCCCGTTGCTTGCATTATTGTTTACTGTAATGGCAGTGCGCTCCTCTTCTTTTGGATCCTTTATTATCGTATATTATCTCTGTCATACTAAACTAAGAACTGAGCTTACTCCAGCCAGGGGCTCTCTTGTTGTGATCGTGGCCGCGACTCGGCCAAGGAAGAGAAAGGAAATTGTGTTGTTTAAGTACAGGAGTGGGTTAAACTTCTATGCAAAAATAGGGAAAATATAGCATATCAGTTCTTTGAGTAAGTATGTTAGAAGCTTATTGCTCAGTCTGTGGGCGCAGTAGGAACAAATGCCTCTCAAAGAGCTCAACTAGCACACGAAGTTGCACGAGGAAGAAATAATTATATTTGTCTTCCTTGCTTTTAGTCATACTTCTAAATCATTTCCCAAAAAATGAAATAATGAGTACTATATGCGTCGTTAATATATAGATATATAGTAATAATCTCATAAAGCAAAATGGTCAAAAACTCAGTCACGTTGGGGCAACTAGATACGGGATAAAAATTTCCTAAGACATCGTCTGTGCCACATTCAACACTGTTCCCAGTTGTCTTCCTGCAGTTGTTCATCACGACTTCGTTTCAATGGGCTGAATGGGTTGGTCTTTTGATACTAATAGATATGTTTCCAAGCTTATATGTGAGACCCTGTGCACAGAACAGCATAATTGCAGACGTGGAAAGTAGTTATTTCTGGAGGTGTGCCTTTATGATCAATTCTACACGTGAAATCATGCTTGAAAGCGCAAAGATTTAGACAAAAATGCGCAATAGGATTGCTTAAGCACTTTCACTTTCTCTCCTGGCAGCAGCTCCAGACGGCAGTTTCTATGTTAATGGGGGCTGCTTTCAAATTTTTCTGCCATCACTTGGAACAAAATACTTGGCTGATGAAAAAGTGGCCTGAGGAAGTGAGTTGGAAGGCTCTTTTGGAGGGAGGAAGAAGAGATGCCAAAAAAGGGGCATCCTTTTGTGATAAGGGCATCGTACGAACCAAAAAAAGCAATGTGGTCCCTTCCTAATACATGCATCTGTATGGGTGTTAAATAAAAAATAGCACATCTGCATGTGCTGAATAGCACGTGCATAACAGGCAATCGCTCCAGTGATGCTTTGCAGCATAAGTAAACATTTGACGCAAAGACGATGCAATCAACACTGTGCTCTCCTTGTTGGCGTCTGGAGGAATCTTCTCCACCTACAATCTATCGCATGTCGCTTTTTCCTTATCAGCCTGGTCGTTTGTCCTTGTCTTCGGTCTAGCCTAGCCTTTTACCTCAAGAGTTCCGTTGAAAGTCTCTTTGCTGCTGAGAGTCTCTTACTTTGCAGCGGAGAGTCGCTTTCTTCACAGGTCAAAGTCTCTTACTTTGTAGATGAAAGCCTATGACTCTGCAGTTCAGAGTCTCTTTGCTACTCAGAGTCCCTTACTTTGCTACTCAGAGTCCCTTACTTTGCTACTTAGAGTCCCTTACTTTGCTACTTAGAGTCCCTTACTTTGCTGTTCGGCGTCCTATGAAAGCCTCATACTTTGCCGCTCAGAGTCTCTTTGCTGCTCAGAGTCCCTCACTTTGCTGCTCAGAGTCCCTCACTTTGTTGCTCAGAGTCCCTCACTTTGCTGCTCAGAGTCCCTCACTTTGTTGCTCAGAGTCTCTCACTTTACCACCAAAAAGCCACCTACTTCGTTGCTGAAAGTCTCTTACTTTGCACTCCTTTCCTGTTACGTGTACATACGGTTTGTCGATTTGGAAAAATCCCACCATCAATACAGCGTAGCCCTTCTAGACGAATTAAACCGAAAAAATTTATTTCTATGCTGGCACTGGATATGAATACTTCTCCGAGGTAATTTCAAGGTTTTGAGTTTCACTCGTAAATATCTTTGAATGTTTGTGAGGTGACGATGCTCAAGTACCGTAGATTCACTATCATAAGGTGCCCTTGAAGATAAGCGAGCCCTGAAGATTAGCCGCAGGTTGGTTTTATGAATAGTTCACGCAATTTTTAGAAGATGTCTTCCACGAGAAAGAAAATTTAATGTCAAGTTATTCTTGCTACAGCAGAAGACGTTTCATCCAAGCTAGACGCCGACGATAGTTAATTCGCACGCACTCTGCATTTTTAAGACGTATCAAAACCTTCGTTTGGTGCTGGGTACCAAAAGCACAGCCTTCCTTGAATAGCATTTGCTTGAAAAACTACCTGAACTCCGGAGTGTATTGGAAATGTCTCTTGAATGTGAGTGACATCTAGTAGCTTCACTGCCTGAACAAAAAGCGGCCACTTGAGGTTGTTATTGAGGCCTTAAAAACCGAACTAGCGATGTCAGGAAGTTGGGCTATTTCCATGAGAAAGAAAATGTTTGGGAAGCTGCATGCAAAGTTGAGGATTTCTCTTTTCACAGCTTCAACTTGCTCCTTCCTCTTTTAACTTGGGTGCTGAGGGACAAAGAGTGAGCTGTTTGTTAGTGGCGACAAGGGATTGAGACAGAATATCTCTTTGGGGAGTCAGCGTTTCCTTCACCGCGGACAAAACAGATCCTTGTTGTCCTGCACAATGTGAGACGCAAAAAAGAGGACCAAATTCAGGTTTCAGCCGTTCCTCACCAACGTCAAAACTTCCACCGTATGAAGAAATAATTTTGTCACAAATACCTTGGTCAAACGAATCAAAGTCACCAAATCATTTTGCTCAGGCACCAAAGTACAAAATTACTTTCATTTCATGTCAGGGAACGGAATTACAGTTCCAGCTCCCAACCCAGATACTTGGCGTCTTTCATGTGTGTATGTGTGTGTGTGTGGGGGGGGGGGGGATCAGGAGTCTCTTCGAGCTCAGGGAGCTCTGACTCCGGCTCCAGATCTTCATCCAAGATCACCATCATTGTGGCCTTCCTACAGCCTCCATAAAACAGCGGCCTCATTGCAGCCTCGACTGCATTGTGGCCTTGACAGCAACGTGATGGAGATTCTGCAATGACGCCAAAAACTGGAGTGCTGAATGGGCGTCAATTGCACTTGTTGCCGAAGAAAAAAAATTTTTAGGTGACGAACATTTCCTTGGTGACGGAAGTATTAGTATAAGCTTAGGTGACGGAAATAACACCTTGGTGACGGGGACTATTTAAGCTGGTGATAGAAGTATAGATCTTGGTGGTGACTGAAATCATTCCCCAAAAGGAGGCCTCTTCATGCACGAGGCACATGGACAGGGTCAAGGAAGTCATGAAGAGTGAAAGCGCCAGCCCTTGGTCCAGCAGCTGTTGCGGCATGCAGGAATTTCTTGAAAAACATCCTCCTTGAATAGAAGGAAATAGAATTATCCCCCTTAAGTTCTGGTCCCCCTCTAAAAGTATCCCTTATCCACGAATCAGTCAATCCTGAGAACAGGTTGCAGAGGCCCGGACAATTGATATAAAGTCTAATAAATAAAATGGCTCTGTAAGCACCGTTTGGAGAAACCTAGCCAAAATTCTGACCAAAATTTTTAAGGAAATCTTTTTACTTTAGTTAGGATATTTCGTAGATTGTTTGAAGATTGGCTCCCCCTGAATAGAAGCTCCCCTGAAGAGGAAATCGTTCGAATAGCACTACTTGGCTACTACGCTATATCATCATCTCGTCCAGGTGGCCCCGGGCCGGACCCCAGCAGTCTCACCGGCGGGCTCTTTTCCGAGGGCTTGTTCGGTTGCATCCACGCCTTGACAGTGATCACGGAGCCGGTCTCGGATGAGGGGGAGGTGGACCTGCGCAGGATTGACCTGTTCGATGACGCCGTTGGCACGCCCAGATACAGCTTCAAGAGCTGTCAGGAGCTGACGACCAGGTGAGTAGTCTGCAAAAATGGAGCCATGACACAGGTACGCACGCGAGTACGTGTACATACTCACGGAGGGCACTTTTCAGGCCTCCCACGACTACCACGACGACAACGACCACGACAACAACCACCACGACCACCACGACCACGACCAAAGCTCTGCAGCCAGCTTCCAAGCCGTGTTTCTACAAAGAGCTCTCATTCGGAGCAGCGGGATCTGCATACGTGGAGATGAAGTCCAAGACCATCGGCAATGTGGACGCGGACAAGCCGCTCACCGTCAGGTAAGTGTCGCACCTGTGTCATCGCCGCACACCTTCTGGACAAAGCGTAAGGAGAACTCCTGGACCATTCAGGACATTTCCAGCCAGCTGGACTCTCAGTCACAGCTGATCACATCAGTTTTAGCTGCTGTGACGTCGCTCAACGTGCACTCTGTTGTTCGTTTAGCTGCTGTGACGTCACAGCAGCTCCTCGACGGGGTCAATGGCTCTTTATTGCCAGTACTTTAACTAAATACAGTATGTCAATAGATTCCTTAGGGCAGCACATTTGTCCGATGAAGGCTTATCCCTATATACAGAGGCACACGCTTAATCACTCACGCTCAGCATTAAGAAAAGTTGCGCGATCAAGTGAGTTGTAAGATTAGGCGTGTTCCACTGTGCACAATTTTTATGCAGTATGACGTTGCTGACAGTGCAAGGACAAATGCTAATGCCAGATTATGCTTGCCATAACTTATCAGTGGGGCTCCAACTTTGATGTCAAACATTCTAAACATATTGCTTACATTAGGTCTTCTGAGGTAAAATTATGGTGATTTGTTCGGGAGAAATAAGCAAGACTTAATCTCAGAAGCAAAATTTGACTGGTTCAGCCCTGGAAATTCGGAGAAGGGTCAGAGATCATGCGAGGAACAGAGTTAAGTTTGCGAGTGTGGATGGACGATTTTTCCTTGTCAAACGTATATTTTCTGACCCGCTCGTCTGTGCAGTAAATACACAGCCATCAAGAAGAGCAAAAGCAATGGAAAAAGTAGAAAATCAGTGGAAAAACTTTATTCTTTAATACACATTTTCTATTAGGAGATGGCTTTTTCTCCGTGATAATACTGTTCTACATGAAATTTGCACTTCCTTGCACTCCTGCACGGTGAAATAGTTTTGTATGAAGAACGAGGAGAAAAAGTTGGTAGAAGAAAATGGAGATGATAAAGTAAAATGACGACAATAAAGTCTTTTCTCGATCGAATTTTCAAGACAAAAACGCCGTTTCTCATAAGAAAAAAGACTTTTCTTCACTGTTTTCCAGTGCTTGTGAGATCGCATGTTTTGGTTCGTCTCGGATCATTTTCCATTTATCCAATCTTATGAAATTTGTTGGTTGTTCATGCAAATTAATTGGTCACTGTACTTTGTATCGGCTTCGCCAGAAACATGATACATTCATAAGCTGATTTTTTTTGTTAGCTACCCTGAATTTTAGGGATGTCTTCGAGCTGCTGATTCAACTCGAGCCCATGTCGCTGAGCTCGTGTCGACTCGAGCTTGCTAGAAGGCAGCTTGATGCCATCCCTAGAGCTGACGGATGCAGAAGAAATTCGTTATTGTTCCATCTAAAGGTGTCAGCCAGTCAACAAGGACAGCCATATCAAGTACATTGTGACGGGTCGGGTTAGCTTTGTTTTCGGGTTCGGTTCCGTTTGGGCTGCAGCCGTCCGGGTCGTGCCGGGTCACGGGCTAGCAAAATTTGTTGTGGGTCGGGTCAGGTCATGCCGGACAAAAAAAGTGAATCAGTAAACATCATCGTTGTCCTCAGATGACAAATAAATCTTCTTTTTTTTGGCCTTCAAAATGGATTGGCTCCTCAGGGTCATCCAGTCTGCCAGCGGGACCCAAAATAGTCTTTAGTGCAGTGGTTTTGCTGCAAAATTGCACAATGTGCAGTAAATGAGCACATTAAATATGGTACCTACTGTACAGTGCATGAGCTTATTAGGCGATCTTGCAAGCGATTGACGTTCCAGAGGCTCTCCGAGCTAAAGTATCTCTGGCTTTCTATCGAAAGAAGTATGAACTCCCTGTGCAAGATCAACAAAAACCAGATTTAACTGCAAATCATGCAATTTCACTGACAGAGCAAATCTGACTGTCATGGTATTTTTGAAAAAGTCCTAAACAAATTGCCAAAGTACTTAATGACGTGGCATCTTACTGAAAATTTTGAGTTTTACTTACTAGACGCAGATTTACTGCACAATTTACTATTTTCTATTGTATACCGAACGTTTATATTTAACTCTCTGTCGCTTTTACCCCGTCCAGCGGCTCGACCGTCGGGTCTGCTCGGGCTGCAGGAAAATTGTACGGGGGCCTCGGGCTGACTCGTAAACGATTCTTGGCAAATCTTCTGTAAAGTAGCAGAATTTGCAAAATTTTTGGGACTCCAGACTTGGAGTCTCCCCATCACTAAGCTGATGTTAACAGGCGAATTCATTGCGCCGACAGAAAGCAATGAAAACTTTTGAAAAATGTAAAACAGCGCAGATTTGGGCAAATGATTTCTACATATTTTGGTTGAAGTGTCTAATCAAACATTCAATTATTTCGCTGTTTATTACCTCAAAATCTCAGCCCAAGATGTCCATAGTTGGCTGATTTTGCTCTTGCTGTCAGTTTACAACAGAGCGGAGAATAATATCTTTAAAAGCACCTGCACAAATGTACTGTGTTCTTACCGGGTGTTAAAACCTTAGCCGAGATTGTTCTGGCTTGCTTGAGGCAACTGTGCGATGCTGATTAAACATCAACCCCACCAAGAACGCGTTGTAGAGCAAGTGGGGAGCTCGAATCATTTGTGTCTGGCGGATGAGGGTATTTTTGCACAGAGGGTCAAGGCCTCGGAGATGGGGGAGAACCTGCAGGGGTCGCGGACATCAGAGACGGGGGCCTACAGGGCCTCGAAGACTGTTCGCGAAGAGACTCAGTGAGACAGACTGCGAATTTCTTTGCAAAAACATGATTGAGGAAAGCATGATATAAGTCTTAAGTCAACAATGCAACCATGCAAGTCTGTTGCTCTTTTTAACACCTGGTATGTAAGGGTAGGTATGACTGTAAAGAGTATAAAATGGTATCAAGTATAAAGAAATGTACCAGTCCGAAAGGCAATATTTTTTACTCGGCACTGAACAAAAGTTGTTAACTTCACAGGATCGAATTCACAACAACCTCCCCCGACGGCGTCATCATGTGGCAGGGAGACCCCGACGTTGGCCGTGGCGACTTCATCGCCTTAGCCGGTCAGTCTGAAGTAGTTGAACTTGTACCCCGTGTCTTTGTCGGTCAGATGCGTCGTCTGTTGCAGTCAAGGATGGCTACCTGGAGTACGTCCTGAGCATGGGCGGCGGCGCCGGCGGCGACACGGTCCTGACTGGCCGTAGCCAAGCGCGAGTGGACGACGGCCGCCGCCACCGTGCAGAGTTCAGCAAGCGCTTCCAGCGGGCCGAGCTCACGGTCGACGACGGCGCCAAGGTCGACAGCGAGGTCGGACGGAGCGTCGAGTTGAGAGCTAAGACGGGGAATCTGTTCGTAGGTAAGTAAGAGATGGAGTCATCGTCGCTGACGACAGAAGCGTCCGTTCTTTGACACGCGTGTCTACCTTAACCAAGGTGGCATCCCGGGAGACATCTTCGCCTACACAAATGGGCTCTACTCTTCGGGCTATTCCGGCTGTCTTCACTCCATCTACATCCACAAGGCGAACTTCGGCCAGGAGATCGACTTCTCCACCGGCAACAGACTCGTCGTCGACATGATAGGGGTCGACTGCACCAAAATGTGTCTGCTCCAATAACTGACTCGGGACGATTTGGCTTCTTTAAGCATGCATTTCTGCAGTCATAATACTGTACATTTAAAAAAAAAAGAAATGTGACGGAAAAGGATTAGAAGAAGTTACCTCTCTTGTCGCATATACTGTACACATCCATGCTTGTAGTCCTACGAGTGCTTAGACTATTGACAGACATATTTCACGTATACTATGTAGATCATAGCTGTACTGCAAGGTCAATGACATTGAATAAAACGTTCGAAATTGGATACTATATAATACATGTCAATTCTTCATTCTCAAGGTGCTCTTGGTCATGTTGGCTCTACAACTGTGGCTACGACGAGCGCTCCAGTTATAGATATATATAAAAAAAAGACTAGTGAGAATAATAGTGTTCTTAAAAGTGTCTGTTCATACGAGCGTCTCCAGCTGCGACATGTTGCTGACGTCGCTGTCGTCCTGGTTGAGTTTGTCCGTGAGCAGGGCCGTGCCCGACGGCCAGCAGAGGTTGGACAAGCTGAGCAGCACGGTAGAGCGGTGACGACTGAGGTCGAGTTCTTCGTAGCTGCTGGCGTTTAACTCGATCTCTGCTGACGTAGCCCTCGGTGTCGTCGTTCTGTGAGCTCGAGGTGGGGCGATGACGGAAGACGAGGTGCACCTGAAGATGGCCGAGGGACCCGACGAGAACGAGGCCGTGGAACAGCCGCTCAGCGACGTCGGCGAAGAAGGGGGAGACAGAGACCTAAGCGGGGACGTTGCTCTACAAAGAGTTGATATACGTAGGTATACGTGTTCCAACATGGGTGAAGGAGGACGCACCCAATACAACAATAAGATGGAGTAGCTTTATCGGGCTTTTCTGACCAAGAGCATTGAATGCAACCAGTTCGTGGAAGCGATAACTCACTCAGTCCCCGGCGAGAGCGACGACTCCACCTGGCTCAGTCGGGGTCTCTTGATGCCGGAGGCACCTGAAGGCAGAAACTCTTTGGGCAACACGACCCAGGGCGGCGGCGCCCGGGGCCCCTTGTCGTGCTCCGCCAGGACTCGCTCCGGGTAGATGAGAAGCTTGGGCACCAGCGACGACACCTTCGAGTCTTTGTCTCCAGGAGAGCCGTCGGAATCTGCTCCAGAGGGAACATCATCGCCGGGTCGGTTATCCTGAGGTTGGATGCCAAACCTAAGTGACAGGATCATTCTTATTCTTTTTCTCCCTCTCAAAGGATCTAAGCCTCAATGACACTTACTTGTTGTTCAGGTCAGCCACAGACCACCTTTTAGGGTTGAAGTAGAAGGAGAGGGGGGCCACGTCACCGACGTTTGTATCGTAGACGTAGGTCTAACCAAAACAGGGTAGGGAAAGCTTGAGCACACTTCCAATGGGTGCTGGTATCGACCTGTCAAGCCGTGCACTCTCACATGCCCATGTCGGAGTGCGCCAACTAGGGCACGTGCATCTCTTACATGGTGGGCACGGTTCATTTATAAGCAATACAATTGATTGGCTTAAAAGTATACTTAACGTAGATATATACGAAAGCAAAGACTGGATGGACCTACGAGAAGCCCAGCGCCTTCAGTTGAGCCTCAGCACGCTTCTACTCGCGTTCTAATCCTCACCGCATCAATACACTCACACAACTCCATCAATTTCTTACCTGAAAGTTAACTGGACCTCTGTGAAGGTAGTTGAGCACGTGAGACTTTCTCTTGGTCCACGGGATCCTGGCGGCGGAGTCCATCACCGGGATGAGATCACCAGATCGTACCAGCATTTTCGTTATTGTCTCTTCTTTCTCTCCTCCTTGTTCCTCTCCTTCTTCTGATCGGAAGAGGTGATGAACATTAAGCTGTGCGGCAGCAACAAAAGTTTGCCTCTTGCAAGGTGCAGCAGATTCCTCCTTACTGGAGTTGCGGCAAAAGTGGCCATTCTAGGACTCTGTGGAGTACCTTTGCTTATCTTTTCAGCCAGTTTAAGTACCGACTACCCAGAGCCGGAGGAAAAAAAGCAGTGAAGTAACTATTTCAATCACGACGAAAAAGTATACTTTCAAGTAGTGGCTGATGAGGTTTTCTGTTCAAATGTGGGATAAGAGTGGCAACTTTTTTGTCCGCTCATTGATATGCTCAAGGCGGACAAAAAAGTTCGCAAGATGCAGATGAAAAAGTCTTTTTTGTCCGCAGTTTTCGGGAAATAAAGTGACATTTTTACAGAAAAGCTTGTTGGGTGCTGTTGTGTCGAGCAGAACGACCCATCGTACAGTACTTGCCAGCTGTTGCTGCTGGTGCTCCTAAGAAAATCTCCGTCAACCGTCAAGAGTGTGGATAAGATTTACATCGCGCAGCTAAAGCTGAAGTGCGATTACTTTTTTAAAGTAACGTTAGATTGTTTGCGTACGAGAAAATAAAGAAAAACGTTTTCTGTCGCTCGTTGCGTAGATTCTTTGGTCTACCTTGAATCTTCACACACGTTTCATGTTGTACTTTCCACACATTTGGACTTTCTCCTCTTTAAATTAGAGCTGAAAGAAGGTTACTTTGGCATTGGCACTTCCTGAAGTACGACAGATTGTGCAAATGTGGAGAAAGGGTCGTGTTTCAGTCAGATGGTGTTCTAAGGGAAAGGAACGAGAACCCAACTTATCCCAAGTCTGAAACATCGACGACGAGTGAGGACAGCATTTCCCGCACTTATGGTTCTGGGATGAAACATTCTCGTTGACGGAAAAGAATTTCAAAACAGTTTGAATCACGCATTCTGTGTGTGTGTTTCTTTCTGCTCGAAATGTACAGTTCCTACATCAGAGAAGCATTCCTAGACCTGCCTCCCTTGCACAGCAATTAACGGATTGCGCATACATACATGTGGGCGAATCCCTGCGTAAAGAGGCATGGAACATTTAGCACAGACGTGACTGCTGCATAAAGTATGGATCAATCCAAGACAACCATTTGCCTTCATGTCATCACATTTTGCTGCTTCAAACCCAAGAACTTCAGGGTCTCCCTGGTCTCAGGATCTCCCTGGTGCGTCTTCTGGCGACCGGGCCAGTTCAGCAATCATGTCTGGTCAGCTGGACGCTGATGACAGTATGGAGAGTCGTCGATACTAGCAAATTGGCGTTGCTGTGACGACGACACAAGCAGCTGCCGCATTCGTTGTGACGGCCGGCCATGTGCGCCATTGCGACCACCCTTGTGTTGGTGCTCACCCATCTCGGGGTGATCTACTTGAACTTTTCCCGGGAAGAAAGAGGCGAAAGAGCCTCAGGTGAAAGAGCAATGTTATAATGATGACATCCACTTTGGCGATCTGGAGCCTGACTTTTTCAACTACGCCACCGTCTTGTTCAGGGATAATTCTCTAGGTTTCATCTGCGCCGGATCGATACTGCCTGGGTGCGAGGTTCCTACAACAACAAAAGTTGTACACCTTTTGCGTAACAATCTTGCCTCCGTCCATTTGGTGCAGGTATCACCACGTCCTCACCAGCAGCTTCTGCGCCACGGCAATCGAGGCCCAACAAGGGCTGAGGGACTCCATCGTCACAGCAATGGCTGGCGTGAAGCGAGGACCCTGTATGGACGATATCTACGTCCAGACCAGGGGTGTGAACGCCATCTACACGTACGAGAATTTCGGTATTGTGAACCTGGACACTCCCTTCAAGTGCGATCTGAGCAATGTGAAGTCAACCTGTCTGCTCGAACCTCCACTCATGATTCATCCATCCGTACCTTACGATATTACGCAGTTTGTCACTCTGGGTATGGATTGTGACCACTCACATGGACTAGAAGGTAGTAACCCCCTTGCTCTTCTTCCAGTGGATAAAGACTGTGGCGTGGAATCCTGGCGGACAGACACGTGCTCATTCAACGATCCATACCTTACACCTGCATGCAGAACCTTAAGAGAACCATATGATAACCTCGGTGGTCCCGAAATCACATGCGACGTACGAAAAAAAGAGTTGACTTTGTAAGCAGTTTAACCCCGCGCACTTGTGTCAGGATCTCATCGCCGGGTCCGCTGTGATGGGGCAGCACTGGTCCCCCTCCGACGCGTGCCAGCCACCCAACCAGCTCCAGGGCGTCGTCATGCTTAACCCAGCTAATTCCTTCGGTCTTTGTTATGGAAGAGAGATCACGATCGAGTCCTTGACAGCCTCGGTCGTCGACTGGGTGAGCGACACGCTGGAAACTGATGCAAGATGCAGCCTGGAGTGCTAAACTCCTTTTGAACCGCATCCACTGCTGAGACATTTTGGAATCTTGTAACATGCCTATTTGCATGCATGTATGTACACTGGCACATACATAATCCATTTTAGCTGTCCCTCATTGCTATGCTTAGCTTTATTGCACTATTGTTTACATATGAACGCTGTAACATGAAGCACGTACCCAATCTATTGAGCCAGCTGGTAGCGATCGAAATTATCTTCATTATTTTACACCATGGTCAAGAACGAGAAAGCCTGCCCAAGGAGCATTGAGATTGCTTTCAGTCTCTGCACCTCCCACATTGTCCGAAACTGTGTCTCTTTCATGCGTGAAGCACACACAAGATATTTACTGCACATACGTCCTCGATCCCCCCAACCTGAACGTAAGTACATTCTCCTAAAGCTTGTTCTTCCTGGACCGTGACATTTTGGTCTTTTGTTTCCTCCCAATAAAGAAGATGACTCCGAGTACGAGGAAGAAGACGAGGAAGGCTGTGATTGCGAGAATGGGGCCACCCCAACGCCTCAGGTCGAGCCAGGGAGATTGATCCGATGATTCGTCCAGGGAATTGATGGATGACTCGTCGCTGAAGGGCGACAGCAGGTGAAAGTAGCGCAAGACTTCCTTGCCGTTGGGAAGGCCGCAGGGAACCTGTCAACAGACGCAGACGTCTGGTAGAACTGATTCTCGCCAAGTGCGCACTACTCGGCGTTGAGGACTTCTGACAAGCACACGGCAAAATTAAGAGTCCGGATGATTTTCCAACACCTTCCAAAATTCCTATGCAAAGAGGTATTTGGGGCTTGAATTGGGTCCTCAGAAGCAGTCAAATGGGGAAAAGTCGGAGTCAGAACAGGTGTGAGAGCTTCAGGATCATCAAACACAACTACTTCCATGACACATAAAGGGGAAGAGCCCATTCTTGAAGGGTTTATGGGCAAAAGAACTTCCATTTTCAAGAGCGACGTCATCAAGATCCCACCTAAGACTGACTCGACTTTACCAGGGCATACTTCTCTTCCACAGTTCGGGCTCTTAATTTTGACACTGCTGTACTGTTGTGCCTCACCTGCTTGATGATCGAGTTGTCAGTGATGACGGGGTTTGCCGTGCACCTGAAGTTGTTGACCGGGGTGAACTCTCCCTCGGAGGTGAGGATGGCCGTGTAGGCAGCCGGCGAGACGAATCTCAACCAGGTGATGTACTGCCCCATGGCGTCCGGGTGCAGTAGGGCCGGTCCCGCGGGCAACGCCAATAAGAACCCGAGCAACCCTGACAGCCCGGCAGCCACGTGGCGGGAGTGGAAGAAGTGCGCCATGGAGGTGCACAGACAGCGCACGGCGAACAGGTACAGCAGCATAAAGACTGCAGGAGAAAGAGGTGACACTCGACACTTTTTATGTTGAGGCAACCGAGGTCAAGTCCTCACCCATGTAAAGGTAGAAGGCACTACTGAAGAGGTTGCTCAAAGGCTCCTTGACCTCTGGATAATGCAGCCCAGCGACAAGGTAGCCGGGAATGATGTACGCTAGGAAGATAACGCAGCTCGAAGGGATGCTGTAGAGAATCTGAAAAATATAAGAAACAATTGGGGTCCTGTTCCTCCAACTCTTTCACTCTTTGCGCATTCCCACCATGGTGAAACAATAGGCCGCCTTGGAGTAGAGCCTGTCCGTGACGTCTCTGGTGACGGCCCCCTTGTTCCTCCACTCGTCGGTCATCAACGCCAACAAGATGGGCCAGATCGCCACGCACAGAAACGAATAGTGGAAGCCTAGGCGGTCGTTGATGTTGTCCTACGTCGAGTGACACAACACCAAGCAATGAGGTGGTTGGGCTGAAAAGGATTGGCAAAAAACTACCTGCTCGAAGATTGGTTGCTCTCTAGGTTCTTTCTGCCAGGCCGTGTCCCAGTATCTCCACCTGATGCCCGCGAAGACTAATCCGACGGCGATGGACATGAGACCAGAGAGAAGAACCAGTAGGACCCACTGGATCACGTTGAAAGGGAACGTGTAGATCATCGCACGACTAAAAGGGTCAATGTTATGGAGGGGATAAAAAACCAGGAGAGATGTCGCAGTCTGTCATGGGTTGAACTCACATCAAAAGCCCCAGTATCTGCACAATCAAGTTGGCCCTTTTGATCTTGGGCGGGAGGATTCCAGGCGGACCAGGGTCCGACAATGGCTCAGCCCTACGCTTGAATGCCGCTGCCAGCTGGTCAATCCTCTGCGAAGACTCCAACATGGCCTCGTTGGACAAGTCGTCGAGAGTCACCAGGTCAACTGTGTCAGTTGTCAAGTAGTTCATTGATATCGTGACGTTGGTACTTTTCAAACGGCTTACGGTAATAATCCGAAGGATTCTTGTACGCGGGGCACGGATACTCAATGAAGGCGAAATAAGGCAGCATTTCCCTCCTCTTGCCGAAGTACATGAGCCTACCCGTGCTGATGAGAGCAACCTTGGAGATCATGGTGAGGATCTCGTAGGTGGGCGGTTGGAGTGTTAGCAACACAATACGGCCACGGCCGGCCCACTGGCGGAGATATTCAACCAGGAAGAACGTGTCGAAGATGTCCATGCCTGCTCAGCAAAGATTTATAAGTCAAATTGACTCTTATTTTGCACATATTGTCTACAACCTCTCGTTGGCTGGTCCAGGACGAGGATATCAGTATCCAGGAGTAGCTGGCACGCAACATTGAGTCTCTGTCGTTCAGATACGGTCAGGTCTTTAACACGGGTGTGCTTCACTTGAGCGAGGCCAAGGTCTTCGATCAGAGCATTGATCTGAGGAGCAAAAGAACAAATTAGACAGGTAAGTAGTACTTGAGACAGCCAGGTAGGAGAGGCGGACAATTCGTCTGTGTGTTCACGCACACACAGCTACCTTACCCTGCCCTTGGTGTCTCTCCTCCTGGTGGTGGTGCCCGGTTCCCTGAGGAATGCGTAGAAGAGCATTGTCTGCCTGACGGACATGTCGGGCGAGAATGAGTTGTCCTGACGCACGTACGCCACGCGATCGCGCAACCTCGACGTCGTCACGGAGACGCCGTTGACCAAAATGTCGCCAGTCAGCCTCATCTGCCACGAGTTGTAGCTGTCGGTCAAGATGTCACACAGGGCCGTCCCTTCCACCTCTGTCAACAAGAATCCGAAATGTGATCACGTTTTACTTGTTGGAGGTTTTTTTTGCAATATTAGCGCTCACGTGTGGTGGCCATGATGGCCACGAGCTCGCCTCCCCTGGCCTCCATGCTGACGGAGTCCAGCAACCGCTCCCGCGTCTTCCTCGAGTCGTAGGAGACATTGCGGAGCTGAGGAGCAGATGACTCTTTTCACCAGTGGCTTTTCTCGTGTACACTTTCATGGCTTACTTGCAAATGTGGATACTTGAATCCCTCGTAACCTTCGCTGGGAGAAAAGTTGGAGGCTGCATTCATGTGGAGGACGGTGTCCCTGGGGAAGTACTTGTCGTTGAGCATTGGGGCCTCGTGGCGGTAAGAGACGCCTCCCAGTCCGTTAGCGGCGGCATTGGCGCTGCCACCTCCACGGCGAGAGCGCCGAGAACCCAGGGACAAGTGGCTACTCGCCTTGGCCAGCCTGGAAGACACCCTCAAGTTGGTGGATTGCGAGAAAGAATGACACGGTTTTTTTTCATGGAATGGTATTAGCTTACTTCTGGATTTTGACTCCCATTCTGGAATTGTTGTTACTTTGTGACAACAACTCCCCTGAGGATATCACGGTGTTCTATAACCTCGGCCTTTTTTTTCTTTTGCCCCAAAAGCCAAAACTAAACCACAAATTCCTAATAGATGAAAAAAATAGCAAAGGCCTCGTAAGTCTGGCCCCAGCTAATGCATAGAATTATCCTCCATTATTTACAGCATGTGCACAGTAGTGACGCTGATCCTACCCTTCATAGATGTATTTAACTGCAGCTTTTCCATTTGCGTGTTTAGGCTTCATGTCTCAATTTGGTGCCGACCACACAAGGTCGCGAATGCGTTTAGCAACGTGCCGACCGCCGCCACAGTCACCATCCTATGAGCCGTGGCGAATTACCAACAGTCAGCCAGAACTTGGTCATGGAGATGGACAGAAATTAGCGCAATCCATTATCCTCGAATTAATTACCGTCCTCTAGCGGGGACGGCAGGACAATTGAGTCATTAATTAACGTGTCAAACGAGGACACACACGAATGTGTAACATTTCACACTCGTCTCCTCCTCCGTGCGCACAAAACACACAGAGTTCTGACGTTTCTGCCACATACGTCCGCGGCTTGATCGTCCGCATGACGAAAGGCGCGTATAAATAGTTACGCATGTGTACACATTCTTACAACACACGAGAGTGCTTAAAAAACCTTTTCACACAGTCCTAAATGACATGCGTTTAGCCTGACCAATTTTCACTTCCTCGCGCACAGGCTCTTTTCTACCCCCCCGAAGGAGAGAAATCTCGCAAAGGAGCACGTGGACAAGCGCATCTGCCACAGGACTGCACTTACACGAAGTACAGACAGAACAAAAAGAAGGCTTTTTCATGCATGACAGACGTCTGTGATCCGCACTCGGAGACCGAGGACAGCAGGACCATTGATCTTGCGCTTGGGGGGAGAAATTTGGCGCGGGTCATGCGCAATTTCCGCCGAAATTTTGAGCTCGCGGGCCCGAATGACGAAAGTTTGCAAATGTTGGAAGGAAAACGTCAGCCCAACGCGGAAGTTGAGTCTCGTCTGCTGGAGAACGTGTGAGGTGGCGTCAGTTTGTGCAACGACGTTGATAGTGTTGACAGTTGCAGACTCTGGATTGCACAGGTCTCACTAAATAAAGCGAACAAACAACCCAATGAGCTTCAGCCTCCTCAGAGGAAAGACAGGTGCCACCCAAGATACCCAACCTTCGTTCAGGGGGTCCACATCAAATTGCAGCATTTTTGGCACTCTTTGCACAGTTGTTTTAAGTGTTGCCATTGATAGTTAGAGCCTTCAACTCTTACGGTTTGCTACTTTCGGCGCCCTGATTTCTGGAACGATTCTCGGTCTGAGTAGACAATTTCATGTGGAACCCACAGTATAACGTTTCTTTTGGGCATGTGTAAAAATGCTGTATATGGGTGTCCCCAGTGCCAGTGGTGGCAGTGCGGAATAGCTGTGCATTATATTGTTGATAAAAGTCATAAAAAGTGCATCACATGTGATGCACCAGAATGATGCTTCACCAGAATGGGTTCTTAGTATGCAGTGACACTCAACATACGTGGGTATGTTAAGCTGGCCTTGACTTTGTTTGAAGTTTTGTCATTCTTTAGTCAACACATTAAGTTCGTACCTGCTTGCTGATCGGGCTCTTTCCCTCTCCACAACTTCTTCCTCCTCTTCTCCCTCCTCGTCTTCCAGGTCGACGTCGTCGTCGTCGTCGTCTCCGTCGTCGTCCTCGAGGGCCCTATTGACGAAGGCGCCGTTCCTCAGCGACCTCGGCGAGGCCGCCGTCAGGTGGCCGTTGCTCCGGTGGTGGTGGTGGTAGAGCTGTTGCTGCTGTGTTTGGTGGTGGTGCTGCTGACGCCGCAGCCTCGATTCCGTCAACAAATTCGCCTCGCTGACAGATTTCTGCCTCCGCTCGTTGTATTCCTCGTCGTCGTCTCTGGTCTGCCTATTGTGTCTGCCACCTCGCGGATGCGCGGACGGAAGAGCGCGCGCCAGGAGGTCCTCGCTGCGAGCGCTTCTCAGGCCGCCGTTGACTGCCAGATCTTCGCCGTTGACGCCGCCTCCACCGCCGCCACCGCCGCCACCGTCGTCGGTGCTGTCGTAGCCGCTGGAGTGTCTTTGCCGGCCGCCGCCGCCGCCGCCGCCCCCGCGGTAATTCGGCGGCAAGACTCGGGGCAAGCCGAACTTGAGATAAGTGTACATGTTGGTGCCCAATTCGGACCTGTGGACGACGGAGGAGTCACGATCGTCACCACCACACATGCACAACCGTAGGATTGCTTACCTGGGACAGCCGTACTTGGGGTTGGCGAGAATGCTGTGCACGGTGGCCTCTCTCAGCTGGAAGTTACCGTACGGCGCGGGCGACTTGTCCGAGCTGCCTAGGGCGGAGTCGGTGAAGTCCGAGTTGAGGTTCTGTCTGTAGATGGACCAGGCGTGCAGGTCCTCCGACGTGGACGGCGGCAGCACCATTTCCGAAGAGAGACTCATCGCTCCGTAGCGACGACTGTGTTCAGCAAGCATTCTTCAACCCTGTAGAAGGAGCAAAAGTTGGCCACCTCTGGTCGAAAATGAGCGATCATCACTGACGAATGAATGACCTTATTCGTCAACATCTTCCCGTCACTTTTCTGCCTGAATGTGTCTGTCGACGCTCTCGTTATTGATCACGAAAGTCTTGATGCTGTCGCTCACCCCGGCAGAAACGCCAGCCATTGTTGGAGAAGAATCGCGCTCTTCTCCATCCGGGCAGTGTGACAAATGCGGGCTGGAAAGTGGGAAAATGTCTCTCATATTATCCCACTGCCTTGACTTAAAAGACCTTTTGGATGATTTTACGGCCCATTGTTTTCCCCGCTTGTTAATCACGAAAAAAAAGGGGTTAGAATAACTCTTTTTTTTCTGCCTTATGAGACAGAGGAACAGTTTGCACGTACGTGACTTGGACGTGAAGCCATTTTTTTCTCTCTCGCTCGCTCTTTGCACAAATTTTTGCCAAGAAACGCAGGCAAAGAGAAATGGCACGTGGACTTTTTTGAGTGATGTATTGTGCACGATTTGCGTTCTGGCTGCGATTGTTTGGGGAAGTGGTTGATGGAGATGGCGGCGAACGCCAAGCGGATGCCACACGTGTAACGGAATTATTCATCTGCTCACAAAGCTTTTCTTGGCCAGCTATATCAGGCGTAATATGGCTCTGTGAGACCGAAGACACTTGGTTTCACACGAGAAATTCTTGTGGAAAGCTTTGCCAAAGATGATGAAGAAAAAAAAAATAAAATGAAACACTTGGAACCCACGCTTCTCCTCCCCCTTGTTTGTCAGAGTTCCTACAGCATTCCAGAGGCCGAAAAAAAAGGAAGCGTTTCTTTTCCACCCGGAGGCCAAAAGAAATCTTGTACCGTATATTGATGAAGACTCAGTGATCGGGCCAGTATCTGGCCGATCTCAACGCAAGTTCTTATGGAATCGCTTCTGTTATGGTAGAGAAGCTCCGGGCTATTTCAGATTCTCGGCCAGAGGCTAATGAAGCAATTTAATCTTCTGCTACAAAAGTTCACTTCTCTTCCCTTTGTTTTCTTGACTTTTCGGCAGGGAGGCCTAGTGAAGGCCTAGCACGATTTTTTTTCTTTCTGTCCAGGTGAAATATGCTCGACTACTTTGGCATGATAGGACTGCAACTAATTTTTTATACCCCATGAGAGGATTGTCTCGAGCATCTAGCGTAGGCACAGCATGAAAATATGATGTGTGCAAGGCCTGAGATCTGGCTGCCTTTGTCAAAGGCCTGCTTGATTTATCGGTTGGTCCTGATTCAAAGAAAACTCTCCTTGTGCTGTTCAGGCTGCTGAGAAAGAGTTCATTGAATGCAAAGTTGCGCCAAAATCACATTAACACGCGAAGGTCGAGGAGCTTCTAATGAATAGAAGGCATTAGCTCAGAGTTGAGCTTATCTGCGCTGGAATAGCGTTAATACACAGTAAGATTAAGTGCAGTAACTATCATGAGAAGGTCGAAGCTTTGAAAAACAACCAGAGTAGAAGAAGGAGTACAACTAATGAAGTAACTATCATTCTCATGAGCCCTGCAGGGCTGTTAATTTAAGGCCGGACTCGTGATTTAAAGTTATTCCAGAATGTAATTGAACAGGTTGGGACGAGACAGGACTGGCTGCACTGCGAGGACAGCCTCAAGAGCTTCTACCCTGGCACTCCGGCCTCCGAGGACACGCATCTTTTTCTCTGCCAACGACTTTTCAGATCTTGAAAGGAAAGTGCGCGCGGTTGTCTAGAGTTTCAGCAACCTCTGCTTGATACTTTCAGAGCTGTTCAAACGGACTCCAGATCTGCAGCATGCAACAACTCTGCTCAGTGAATTAGACCCTTGTTGATATTATCGACTCCATTTTATGGCTGGTATCGGCGTATTCATCGCTCTACCAGCTGCTCTCGGACGACGAAAGAACACGACGATGCCATAGATGGAAGCCGCCCGTTGGAGCGCGAACCTCATGATTTATCGACAATGACTCCCGGACAACCCGGAACAGGGGACGTCTGGGACGCTGACAACTGGGACACGCAGGAATCCTCCAACCAAATATCACTCAACGTCACCTGAGTCAGTCTAGCCTGACCTTTTGGTGTCCCAGTTGTAGGTGTTCATTTTACGCTCATGCTCGTGGGGGGAGGGGGGGGTTCGGGTCAAGTCCTAAATCTCCAGGCCCTTTTGTGCAATTATCAACCTTTTTTAAGGCTCTTTTTTTAAAATACCCGAAAATACGACTACAACAGTGCCGCAGCAACAACGCAGTCATTAGAAAAAGCACAATTGAGGAAGCAATGACGATTACAACTTAAAAGAGCCTGAGACGTAAGAGAAATTCACATATGCCAAGAGTCAGAACTTAAAAATGAGCTAATTCGAGGGTTTTCTTAAGCGGCTTCCTCTGTCATAGTGCTTGAGTCATATGAGCAGAATAGCCGTTGCATAAATGATGTTAATAATAAAATGAGGAGAAATCATCACGTCCTCCGCGTTCGAGCTCTCGAGCCTTAACACGTCGCTACTCTTCCTGCTTGAGCTTGATGACGTGCTGAACGTCGTCCAACCAGCATCTCCGTGAACACAGTACAGGGTGACAGTTGTCAGGTCAGAATTTTGACTGAGAGCCTTAAAAAAGATGAGTTTTAAACCTAACATGCCCGTCGGGGGCTAAAAGTCATACGCTGAATATTCAGATAAATCTTGAGGGTTTTTTTTTTACAAAAAAATTGCCACGACAGATGAAAGAACAACAAAAAAACCGAAGTGCAAGTTTCGCTATCTAAATTGCTAAAATTCTTCCCCCACCCCTAAATTCCGAGGCTCAGTGATAAACGATCATTTTTTTTTCTCATGAAGTAATCTCATGTATGAAAAGTCTCTCATGAATGACACAATTGCAGCTGGCGTCAAATATACGAGATTCCAGTGTATTTTGCACACCTTTTTAATGAAAGATCATCTTTCTTTCATCTTTCATCACCAAGGACTCCACCTAGATAGGTGGTTGGGTACACAGGATGCACGCCAGTGAAGAAAATCGTCGTCTTAGTTATCCTTGTCAGCATGCAACAATTGCAAACGTCACCTCTACGACGGCGACGCCAGCAGTGCAACTTATGCCAGGGTCTGGCATAAGTTTCGTTAGTAGGATTTTTTTTTACTGGAATTCACTCGAATTTGGTGCATTCATGGCTGGTCGTGTTCGTCCACATCTGTTCATTCTGAACAAACTGTCTACAAACTCGATCACGTTGGAGCGACCAAGGCATGGGATGAAGATCCCCAAGATGTCGTTCGTCCATTAAGCCTTATGCAATGCCCTGTACGAACTCAACGTTCAGGTCTTCTTTAAGGGAAGTCGTGCCAAAGCAATCAGTTAAAAGTGTAGCGCCAATTTAATCTGCTTCCTATTCTACGCCTGCTGCAATTGAAAGATCTGCAAGACGACGAATGATAACTCTTTCTTCTTATTATTACTATTCCTCTCCGTGCACACGTACACGCTCGCTCACACCGCGACTCAGGCTTCAATTGAGAGCGCCCCCAAGGCCGTCAGACACATGAAGAGAGAGAAACGCCACACAAAGAAGACCTCAGATTTAATCTCTGCCACCAGCGGCGCTAATTTGGCATCAAATCCTCCTCCGCCGAGTGGCGCAAGACGTGGACGAAGTGGAGCACGTACTTCCAGTTGCATTACCTTCACCATGGGGAGGAAGGACGAAGACGTGGGGAACGAGGGGGGGGGGGAGGAAGGGTGTTCTTGCCCACTTTTATGCCTGCCACTTTGGCTCTCACAGATGCGTCGTCCTGAATCAAACACCCGCCCCACCTCCCACTCGGGCTCTTTTATATTCGTCCGTTGGCACTGCCACAGGGTGCCAAATGGCACCGACATTTATCAGGTCGGCGAAGACAGAGGGACACAAAGAGAGAAAGTTGGGCTTAAACTGTACTAAAGTAACGGTAACGTCAGCCCATGTTTGGCAATGCGGCGAAGACTTCTGGGCCCATTCATCTAGGCCTATGCGTGTGTGTATACAAAGTGCGTGACGTCCGACTACTTTAAGAGTAGGAGTGATTTAGTTTTCCTCTGTTCCTCCTCTTCACCTCTGTTTGGCATGTCAGACAACAGATGTGCTTCGCAGCCATCGTGCCAAACGTGTGCCAAAAAGGAGGCATACGCTGCGCAGTCAAGTACGAGCGGTGCACGAATGGCACGTTGCATAAACATCTTTGCCGATTGACTCGTCTTCACAGCTCGTTGTTTGGCACGGCCTCGTGCGCTGCCCACGTCACACCATTGCTGCTCTGCACCACAGGATGGTGTTTTAGGTCTCTGCAGATCTGATCTGCGTAGAGAGCGTCCATATATTTTGCTGTCTCCTCTCTGTACACATCAGGTGTGCAGGAAGGGCGGGAAAAAACCCAGTAATTTAGTTCTAAACACTCACCTGCTGCGGTTTTTTTGTTTTTGGCCAAGACTTCGAGTTCTTCAGCTATACGAAAAGAGTCTTGAATGCCAATCGAAGCCTTCGACTGATGCTACCCGTGACAATTCCTTCAAAGCCTCGCCCAAAATGTTTGGGCAAAGAAAAGTGAGCGATGAATGGACGGGCTAGAAGCCAAAGTGAGCCCAACTTCAGCAACTTCTCTGAGTAGCTTTGGAGACATCAAAAATTCGAAAGCCTGGGGAAAATTGCAGAAATTGCACGAGAAGCTTTGCAATTTCATCACTGCAAGATGACGAGGCTGAAGCCGCAGTGTTCTAACGGGTGCGCATGCTTTGTTTTATAGTGCAGAAGGGTTATTTTTTTTTTCGCAAAAGCGTGACTTTGCCAATTGCGTAATCGCACCTCTTGGTCTTTTTTCCCTTCCTCTTCACTCTTCCCTACCTTTTTTTTTCTTGCTACCACAGCGATTTATAGCATTTAGCATTGTTGTGCGTGCTGGACACGTCATGTCAGCTTTCCACATATGCGACAGTTATATAGATCGAGTGGAGATGTCAGACCGAGCGCGAGTGAGTAATTCAGGCAAAAAAAGCCACACACGATCTGCATATGAAACATGTCAGAAATCAGAGCGAAGAGCTTTGGCTCGCTCCATCGATCATCGGTGTAGTAGCAGCACTCGAAACGTTTGCCATTATTGTTATTATGCCATATGGTGTGTATACTTTTCGATCAGGGACGACGACTGATGACAGTTTTCGCAAGGTCCTTCTGTTCTTTGGTCCGACCATTCTTATTGTCCCTAACTATCGACACCGTTGGATCGTCGAGTGCCAGCAGAGGTGCCAATTTCACACCAGAAGACGGAGAAGGTGACTCGATGCAACCCTGGACCGACGAAATTGATCCGTGCGGACGTAATAGTGGTCTATGGACTTTTTTATCCCCCCCTCTTCTCAAATTTCACCCTGCAGAGGGGTAACTCGACAGAGATGCACTCTGTGGGTGCGCATGGACCGAGAAGAGGAACCTCAGATGTATCAAGGAAGCACTTACCGTTGGAGTGGCAAATGGTGACTTGGTAGGTGCTCATGCTAACGTCCGCTCTGTCTGGAGAGGCTTCCTGGGGGAAAATAAATCACTCAATGGTTTTTCCAAGGTACACAGATCAGTTTTCTTCTTCTTCTTCTCCCGCTCTTAGACTCCATCGTCCAAAGAAGAAGCCGTTATCCATGAATCATTTCTCACTTCCTCTTCTCCGAAATCAATTGAAGTGGATCTCCTTATTGCTGGAAAACAGTTGGGTGAGCAAGAGGAAGTCACAAAGTCTCGGCAACACTCAGGCTTTGGCCGAGGCCCAAATCAAGCAAGTCCAAGACTGGCAGGAATGTGGTGTGCTGCAGAAGCCTCACTAGAGTCTTGTTCAGCTGCCAGCCGGCACTTGCACAGGCCACGGCTCTCTTAATTGCGGATCTTCTCCCCCACCCAGAAGGAGGCTGAGACGAGAAGCGAGCACAAAGTTAGCAGAGGTGCGGTCGGCGGTGGCAGCCGACAACTCCTGTAGCCAGTGCGTGCACCTTACGTAGCAAATAGTAATAGCTGCATGGATGAGTGCGTGCTTGAGTGCGGGAGCGGGAGCGCCGGAGAGATACCAAAAGACACCTTTATGCTGCTGCCGGCCTCCTCCAAGCTGTGGCGGCAGTTCAGCGTGGAGAGGAGCGAGCACAGCTTCGGAACGTCGTCCGTGGCAGGAGAGCTGCTGCTGGAGCAGCACGCCACGCCACGCCTGGTGGTGGTGGTGGCGTCGGCGGTGTTGGTGCCCCCGTCGAACGGTGCTCCGCGCCGCGGACAGCGGTTCGGCGTGAGAAAGACTACGAGCGCGCACACGCCCGTGCGTGCGTGCGTGCGTGCGTGCACAGGTATGCACGTAGCGAGTACGACGACGATGATGACGATGACGACTCCCACCACCGCTGCTTTCATGTGTACCACGGCGTCGGCGTCGTGGCTGCTGCTGCTGCTGGAGCTGCTGGAGCTGCTGGTGCACGGTACAATGACGAGGGCGCTCGTGACTGTACCATGATGACGGCAGGTGGGAGCGCTTGGTGACCAGGCAAAAAGGGTGGGGATTTTCCTCTTCAAAGACGACGTCTTAATGCTTATGCAACGCTACAGAGACTCGCTGAATAAAAATTTCCAAGTTCTGCACCTGATCTCGGAAGTACACTGGACACGCTACACAGACCAGGATGGCTGTGCTGGTCTCCACCACGTTAACAGAACTCATACCTGTCTGCCTACGTTGAGGCATACGAGCATAGGTACATACGAACGGACATGTACAGCGGGGGACGCGCCTATAACTTGCGGAAAACGAACCCTGTTAGCACTTCCGGCCATGTTCTACCAATTCACGATCAGAGTGATCTTTGTACGTACGTGCAAATATCCACAGCCTTTTTTATCTTTCTTTACACATGCGTGAGTCCGCGTACCAAAGACGTTCACCAACATCCGCCATGCGAGACCGCTACGGACGCTCATGCTCTCACTCAGACAAGGAGCCCGTCGACACCAACGTCACCACGCAGAGCAACGATGTCGACGGTGTCGGCGTCCGTCACCAGAGAAGCCGCATCTCTTTATCTTCCCGTTCAAGTCATTCCTTTACGAGGCGTCCACTGTTTCCTACCTACAGCGACTGCTTGCACTTCTCCCTCCCCCCCTCCTCCTCCGCCTCGCCACCATTTGGTAGTTTCTGCCTACCCTGTGGTGCCGTCGTCGTAGTCGCTGGCTTCGGTGTAGAGGGAGAGGAGGAGGAGGAGAGGCAGGCCAGGAAGGCATCAGGGAGTCTTTCACGCATACAGATCCCGCTGGAGGAGTCATCACTAGAAGTGCCTAGCGGCGACTGAAAAGAGCAGCTGATTACAAGAAGACCCTTGAAGGCTTTTGGATTGTTTAAGGTTCACCTCTTCAAGCTGGCCGGACAAGCACCTTTTTTCGTTAAAGGACAACGTCTGAAAGGTGAGAATCCGGATGGTTTTTTTGGGGGATCTGGCGTATATCTCAGTGGGAGTAATAATACCATGCTCGTCCGACTGCCTACTCATCATACAGTTATTCGAGTACCCAATCTACCGCCACCGAGGCTTACCATGTAGTACAGAGTCAAAAGAATTGTGCCCACCTCCGTCGAAACATTGGTTCATCTCGGGTCAACCACGCAAAAATGGGATGATAGGCCTACCGCCCTGGCACTGAAATAGGCCTACGAGTGTCTTTGTTGTCATTAGGGCCTCTTCTCTCAACAAAATGCCGCCCTTTTCTTACCTCATATGCACATAGTGTAAATCATGCATATGCATCGAGGCTTTTTTGCCCCCTCCACGCTCACGCACCACATTGCATTGTACACACTCAAATTGTTGGCAGTAGGTAAGTGGGGGCCTACCAGAAAAATCGACTCCTGCAAACAAATTCATAGTCAGTCTTTGCTGCACGTCTGTGTGTGCAGCATTGGGACTTCTTGGCAGCTGAACAAATGGCGAGTGACGAGGAAAGAAAGTATTGTTCGCGACATCCTTCATCGGAGGATCTATCCCTTGACGGATGGAGGTGATTGCGCTGCGAACTACTTTCCCACCATTTTTCTTAGTCTTGCTAAGTGTAGTAGGAATGACGCGTTCCTCCTTCGTCTACTGCAGGTCTCGCATCATGATCACCAGCGAGTACGTCCTAGAGCTGTCCAACGTCTTCCACTCTGGCCAAGTGGAGGCCGGCAGCTGCCTTCAGAAGATGATAGGGACGGTGCGCACGGGAGTCATCCTCAAGGATGTCTCCATGGAGGTGCACGGCGGGGAGCTCTCGGCCGTGCTGGGTTCGAAAGGTGCCTTTGCACGAGTACCAGAAGTTACAGAGCCACTGCAGTGTGTGTGCGTCCCTTAGGTAGTGGCAAGCGTGCACTCCTCGAGGTCATCTCACGTCGCGCCCAGGGTCCCACTCGAGGACAGATCCTACTCAACGGCGTCCCCATGTCCATGAGGTTGTTCCAGGAGAGCTGCGGCTACGTCACGCAAAAGTGCGACCTCATCCCGGGACTCACAATCAGACAGACGCTACACTACGCTGCAAAGATGACCATTGGAAGCAAGGTGCGTGCAGACTACCCACGTACGACGCACAAGAACGTTGATTACATCACTCATGCTTATTCCTTCTCAGGTCTCGCAGTATGTCAAGAACGCCAGGGTGAAGCAGGTGGTGGCAGACCTGGCCCTGGTGCAGGTCTGCGACCGTCCAGTGGAGACCCTGACACAGAGCGAGTATCGAAGAGTCACTATTGGGGTCCAGTTGGTCAGGGACCCGGTCGTGCTGCTGCTGGACGAACCGACTTGGGATCTTGACCCACTCAACACATATTTCATTATTTCCATCCTAGTGAGTAGCTGAATGAGAGCATTGAGACATGACTTCATTGCCTAAGAAACGCTGCTGCAGGCCAATCACGCGAAGAAGTACAACCGCGTCGTGCTCCTGACGATGGAGAAGCCTCGCTCAGACATCTTTCCCTTCCTGGATCGTGTAACCTACTTGTGCCTCGGAGACGTGGTCTACACCGGCGCCACCAGGATGATGCTCGACTACTTCAGGTCCATCGGCTTCCCGTGTCCTGAGCTGGAGAACCCGCTCATGTACTACTGTGAGTCGGTCGTCACTTTGTACTTGGTCATGTTTACTTTTATTTGGTCTCTCCTTACGCTAGTGTGTTTGTCCACTGTTGACCGTCGCTCGCGCGACCGCTTCATCGAGTCCAACAACCAGATTGCGTCCCTGGTGGAGAAGTTCAAGTCTGAAGGCGCCGCCTACAGGAAGTTCGTCCCCCCGCCGCCGGAAATGGACAGCATCGAGCAGCACCAAAAAGTCCCGCTGACCGCCTACGGAAGGGCAGGCTCCATGACCGTCTTCAGCGCCATCATGGGGTTAGTAGAAAACTGAAAGCTTCACTCAGTGAAGAAGAAAATAATCTCTTTATTTGTTCCATGCAGCCGCTCCTGGGCTCGAATGTCGCCGTTCAAGTTGACCGGACTAAAAGTGTTCTTGCTTCGCTTCCTTCTCATGCCCACCTTCTTCTTCCTCCTCTGGATATTCTACTTTGAGGCCTTCAGGGAAGGCATGGACGTAAGGTTTTAGCAGCAGGCATAGATGTTGTTACTCATCTTTCTCCCTCCTTAGGAACGTCACCAGTACCAGACGACCTACTCCACTAGGAACGGCCTCATCTTCAACAGCCTCGCGGGGGCGTACTTCATGGCCATCGCGATCACTGGCACCACATGTAAGATCACGTGGGTGAAAAGTTACTCGCGCTGTCTGACTTCAAATGCTTCGTTTTAGTTGCGGTCGAACGGACTCGCTACTACCAGGAGGCCAGAGAAGGCACCTATGGTGGACCTATGTTCTTGATAGCAAACCTCTCACAGAACTTGCCGATCACGCTCTTCACCACGTTCTTGGCTTCGATGATCATCTTCAAGTAGGTGAACCAAGGACTTATCCAAAAAGGGTGAAACTAATCACTGGACGTTCTCCAGGGGACTACAGGAGGAGCTTCTTTGCACTCACAATCCGTCTAGTGGAGCTCGGTCTTGTCGGTCAGCCTCGTCCTACACGAGCCAGGAGCTGGAGGCCATTGAGCAGCAGAACGTGCCAAACTGGACAGAGTATTCATATTTTCCAGGTGCTCACACTATCATTGCAAATACACGTACAGCATGTGACAATCATCTTGCTCTACCTGTCAGATTTTGTCACGTTTTGGATGACGCTGTGGTCGTGCTACTTGTTCGCCGAGCAGCACACAATCTCTCTTCTCATGACGGTGAAGTCGTCGTACTCCGCCATCAACGCCTCCCTAGCCATGACAATCGTCTACTTGCTCCTGGGAAGCGCAACTTTAAGGTAAGAGAATTAATCCGTCCGACCTTTTGCAATTGTCATCGTCTCCAGTATACTTTCCAGACGTAATATGTCACACGTACAATATAGTTACATATAGTGTATATTGGTGCAGCACCAGGCATTGGGAAAAAGTAAAAGCGTTTGATGCACCTTGACGTCGCGGACCAGACTAGACATAGCCTAAAGCCTCTGAGTTTCTTCATGTCACCCTGGATGTTGTTCAGCTTGTCGTTCTCCTTGTCCCCCGGCTTCCCCGTTGCCCTGACCAACATGTACGTCCTGACTTGAATAACGCGAATTGGAGTTGAGCTGTCTTCCACTGACTCCTGTAACTAAGTATAGCCTATTATGGCACTTCTTATGATACAAGAGATTGGACATCTCACCAGCTAGAGGTAGGCATGTTTGTGAGTGTTTTGTGATGCCTCCCTGTCTTCTGGTAAATTTGATGGCTTTCTTCAACCACGTCATGCCGGACTGCATTGTCTCCCCAGCCAGGTCAGGGATGTGCCCGACAGCCTCCACCCTCATGCCCTCCCTGATGCTGACTGAAATTATGACTTTGACAGTAGTCGCTTTACCTTGTGAGCAGAATGAAACAGCTCTGCAGTGTCTGTTTCCTTCTACGGAAAGCTCGAAGCACTGATCTAAATCGATACATCAGAACGTAGGACACCTCAAATCACTGATAAGTGTGTCTTGCCCACTCGATCTGCATCAGTAGCTACGTCAGTTTGCCGACCATTCAAAAAGTTGATGTCTTCTGACATGCCACGACCGTTCACTGGGACACGAGTGGTTTGAACAATCAGGTGTGACAAAAAGTGACATTCAAAGCTACGTAATCACGCCTGACGAAGGTCATTTCAGCAGAAACGAACCCTGCATTCCATGACACTTCGCATACGTGTACAGGACCAAATCAATTGCAGGTCTTACGCGAGCTTGCCAGAGTTTCAATACCACCTGACGTACCTGACACATTCCCGCTACAGCGGCGCAATCTTGCACAACATCGAGTTCTTCAACAGGACCAGCCTCTCGTCCCTCAGGTGGGTCGACGACGGGGGCAGGAAGCTCCCCTGCGAGGGGAACACATTTGGATTTGGATGCAGGTAAGAACGTAGAAATAATTACTGCAGTATTCCCCCCCTCAGAGAGCACAGCACAAATACTCCATGAGTCATGGCTACTGCTCGCATACTTCATAACACGCATATATTCACACACATCAACTATTACGTAGGTTCATTATTCAGGCACTTTTAGAGGCAGAAGCTAGACCGTACTACGTATCTGCGTCAGTGCACATGTGTTTGAATTACACCATCGGGTTATGTACGTCATTACATCTGTGTGTGTGTGACCGTTTTGTTACAGGTTTAGAAAGATGTATCGTACGAACAGAAGCTTTGTGTGAGCTGCAGAGAGTTGATTCCTAGGATAAAATTGCTAAATTATGCGTAGTACATACATGAGGTGGTGGTGATATTTTGGTGTCTGTACGACGACGCTGTTATGCTCTTCTTTCCAGATACGTCAACGGGAGCCACTACTTGGAAGAGAAGTTTGGCTTCGGCGATGATGAACTCGTTCATTTCCTCGACCGTTGGTTTAACTTGGGCATCTCATTCGTCTTCCCCGTTGGACTCTTCCTCATCAACCTTGTGCTCTACATGATCCCACTGCCAGCCTTCGTCAAGGCCAAATTTAGGGAATGAAGACCACGAAAGACTTCACCCCCCCCCCCTTTACCGTGCATGTTTTCAATGTTAGCTACAACGAAATGTCCCTTGTGTAGACAGAGAAGTTACCAAGGGTGGGATAAAGGTGTCAGAAGAACACTGTACTAAAAGGAAGAGGATATCGGACATTTCTACGTCTCTTTCTGGCCGTCACAGCAAGCAAAAAACATGGGCTGGCATGCAATGTGTGCCTACCTAAGTATACATATATAGTAGAATACTTGTTAAGTTTCAGTCGACAATTACAGTGTTGTTGTATTCCTATGCATCTTTCCGAATACAGTATTGAATGCAGTGCAAGGACTTTAGGTGTCTACCTGTGGAAAGCAGACGCCATAGACATTTCGGACCCTCAAATATGAACACTTTACAGGAATTTCGTACCACATGCAAACAGCACTTGATGAGAGAAAGTTAGGAGAAAGCCAGCTTTCAGGCCTTGTGTGAAGGGTCCCAGTAAAACGAACTCTCTTACATGCACCTTAGAACCATCGTCGGGAACACAGAGCAGGAAAACGGTTGCGTGTACCTACTAGCTGTACACATGTGCGTATGATGCTATACACTCGCTACAGAGTGGAACATGCAGTCCTTATCCGACATTGTGTGAGACCTACTAGGGTTTCGTATGCTTAACGCCAGTGCTTTCAAGGGATCACTTTACTCCTCCGTCAGCGGAGGACGTCATACTGGGATGTAGCGATTCCTCTTGGCGGAGAGCTGGGTGCTCCCGGGCCTGTCCACCTTGGCGAAGACGAGCTTGTTGCGGTGGCCCAGGAAGGCCAGGGGAATCGTCTCGTAGTCTTCAACGATGCTGTCTGTCCGCTGACGCCCCTCCACTGGCTCAGTCGTTTCCTCCTCTATGAACTCGTCCTCGTTGCGAAGGGGCCAGTTCTTGAGCGAGCTACGCTTGGGTCTTGCTCCTAAATTGGGAGCTCTCCTCTCTATTCTGTTGTGTGACGCCGTCCTGATTGGGGCCATGCCCATGGCGGCACTCTCGGCGAAGATAGAGGCTGCGCCGACGCACACCATCACGTTCCTCTGCTCCTTCTTCTTGCCGTTCAGGATGTACAAGGGGCTGGAGCTGCAAGGTCAGTGAGCGATCGGTAACTACCTTCACTGCGTACACACGTACCAGAAGCGTCTGACCTGTAGGCATTCTCATCTCCTGCTTCTTCTTCGCTCGCACCGTATTCGTCCGAATCCTCGTAGTCGGAGCTGTTCCTCCGGGCCAACTTGTTGGGCTCTTCTTGCATCTTGGTGATTGTGTTGCCATTGACGACCTTGAAGCGGATCCTCCGCCCGGTGGAGTCGTACAAGTTCTTGTCTTTGTACCAGTCGCGTTTCACAAATTCGTTGTAGTAGTACTCGAGTTTGCAGCCCTCGCGTTCGCGTCTAAATATTGGCATATGCAACACGAGGTAAAACAGGACAGACAGCATCATATATACCTTATGTACTTGATCATCAGCACGACGATGGAGAAGGCGTAGAACATGAGCACGAAGAGGATGTAGAGCCAGGCATTGGCGGTGTCGTCCTCGCCGTCTTCGCCGTCCTCGGACCCATATGGTCTCTGACGCTGCTCTTTTTGCTGCTGCTGCTGCTGCTGCTGCTGCTGCATTTGAACCACGTGGAACTTCCTTAGGGCGGAGGAGATGTTGCGATACAACTCGACGAACTTCTCCATGTCCTCGCCCATCTTGCTGCTCAGACGAAGCATCATTTCTCACTCTGTGCTGGACAAGGGGTGGTGACCCAAAGGAAGACTGTCACAGCCAAGTGTCATACTCGGCGGACTCTTGACCTCAGCCTGGGCCTGCACCAATACGCAATCTCACTGACGCGCTGAGTAAAGACTCAGCACTAGCGAGAAAGCAAAGGGTGAGTTGCTTTCGGGTTCACTTGCTTTTCCTCTTTGGAGAACCATGGAAACACGTGCGCTCGCAGCGACCAAGCAATGTCATGCACACGCATGGGGGGGGGGGGGGGACGCAGCTGTCCCCACTTTTTTATATTTCTTTTAATTCACCTAAGAACACCTATACAAAAGGTCGACTAAGACGGGTCCACTAAAGAAAAAAGTGGATCCCTGGCTGTGGTCTCTGTTCAGCCCATACCCCGAAAGGATCTTTACTTGGCTGTGAAATATCGGCCAGCGGACGGGGTCTCGGAGAAGAAAGCGAATGTAGGTCGACCGAGAGAGCCGCGTGAGCCTTAAGAGAGCGCATCGGGGCGGTCCCTTCAGAGTCGATGGTCTTCTTTTGCGACTCAGACGATCTCACTCTTTTTTCTTTGTCTTTCTCGGAACGCTGAACACGCATCTGAGCGGCGCGTTCTGCGCCTAGTGGCTGGAGATCCCTACGACGGAGACGCAGATCTGCACGTAGTGGTAATTCCGTACGTGTACATATTGTACAGAGGAGAGCATTTTCTTTCTCCTCACAGAACATGCTTTACGTAGGGGAAAATCTGAGAGTTTTTGCGCCAGACGTAGCGGAGATGATGTACGAACATCAGACAGATAACAAATGGTGCCTTTTAGGTACTTGGTTCCATGCCTTTTCTTTGAGGAAAGCTCATTTTTTTCGTATTTTACAGACGTCGACGTGGCCTTCACGACGACTCTAGAGTTGGGCTGCGGACGATAAATGCAGATTAAGGAGACCCTTGAGGCAGCGCTGCTCACTGATACGCAACGACTCGCTGTGTTGCCTTCGTTCGTACACTGTGCTACGACGTCTGTCACGTACACCTTGCTATGTCAGGAATGCGATCTGACACACCGCCGACGTATGAATGACGCCACATGCTAAATGTAGGTGGTAAATATCAGCAATGACAGATAGAGTTCACAGCTGTACGAGGTGTAATCAGCGCAAGCAAGCGGGAAAGATGTACTTTTTGACACGTGCAATACTTTTAAAACATTTTTCTGACGAAATAGCTATATTTGGTTTCACACCCCGCAGAGCGGTGTTTCCACTTGTGGAAGGAAGCTCTGAAGTACGTCTTGCGGATGGTGCAGGAGCTGTTGAGCTGGACGCGGATGCCCGCGCGAGCAGATTTCATCCTTGGAAAGTCCTTGCCCGCTGGCAAAATGGCGACAGTGTGGAAGGGACGTGGAAGAACTACCCAGTTGTAGGGCCTCCCTCATCTCAAAGCCTTCAGGAAGGCCTTCAAGACCTTCTTGAAGGTCTTCATCAAGTTGGATGCGAACTACCTCATGAAGTAGTCTGCATTTACAGACTGGCCAAAGGACACTTAGCTCACATTCTGAGAAGAATAAGACCAGTTGCTTCTTCCTTGAGACAGCCTGATTGCACCTTGATCGGGACTGATGACCCCTTCTGCAGCCATTGACGACTTTTGTTCCTTCGTCTCCGGGGTTAAAAAGGACACTCACGTCTCGTCCATCGTCATTACGGATTCAATGAAGGCCCTCCCTCCGCCAAGAGCCTCCTGCTCAAGACAACCGCCTGCTCCACGTACTTGGCTCGCTGCTTATCTGAGAGGAGTTGCTAATCTGCCTTCTTGGAGAGCCCCAGCTTGTACTGTATGATGTTGTAGACCTTGTAGTCTCAGCAAGTGATGTCGATCAGTAGCGATAGGGCAGTCCCTCTTGACCACGGCCTCCACCGGAGCAATCATGTCGGCTGTCATCGTTGTCTGCCTGGCGTTGCAGCTTCCTACCTCATCCCCCTTTGTTGCTTCTGGTTGACCTTGTGTTCATGGCTGATGACCCCCCACACCTCCTTCTGCAGCTCATCCATCATTGATCTCCTCAAGGGACTTGTCGGTCTCGATGAAGGGGAGGACGAAGCCTCGTGCTTCAGCCAAAAGAGGGAGTGCAGCTGACATGTGCACAAGGCAAACTACAGTCTTTAGGTTTCCCACTTATGTGACAAAAATGTTGCTATAAGATATACCACGAGCATTTATCAACGTCACTTTCTTATAAATGTAGAAGTATTCTCGTTCGCTTTTCACCACACCTAGTATTCACGATTGCTGCTCGACACACACAAAGTGGCATAACCGGCGTCCCAGAACTAACTCAGAAAAACGATGATGTCACCACTCTGGAAGGAGAAGAGCAAAGTTGCTCTACAGCCAGAGGAATTGCAAGTTGCGTGGTAAAAGTGTTGGCGAATCTGGTGGAACAAAAAGGCCAGCGCTTAACAATAGGTCTTAGTTCTCTGTATTTTCTCGGTCTGTCAAAACAAAGAATGCAACAAAAAGGTCTGCTAGCACCGCGTGTCAAACTTGGTGCGTAGCGGGGAGGACAGTGAGGAGCACTTCCCACTGGAGAACACAATAATGCATACTGTTTTACTATTATAAAAGTTGCTGTTGCACTTGCATAAAATCACGTCTCTCTGATTCAGCGTTTTTAGATACTTTGACTTTAGAATCATCTCTGTCTCTCTCTCAGTTCTTCCACCGATTCTTCTTGCTGACTGGACACAATGGCTGGCCTCCATGAAGACGTCGAGCAGTAGCACATGCTGCAAAAAATGTGCACCTAACACAGCGATACGAGACCCGACAGTTTCGGCACAACACTGCTTGAAGGTGGGCTGCGTTAACTGAAGGTAAGTTCTTTATGACATCTGGACCTGCGGTGCAAGCAAAATGTTTGAGCTTTGAAGCGCTGCAGAATGAACGCTCCTTGGACAGCCTCTTCAATTCTCTTGTTCACGTCGTCGTCCCCTTCACAAAGACACAGGTACTACCTCTTGATGAAGTAATTGTCCTTCTCGTTCCAACTTCGGTAGCTCGGTTGGAATCGGCGGGCAGCATCAAAACCTGATCCCCCGCCGGTGCCGCTGGCGCCACTGCTTCCACCGCCCCCGCCGCCGCCGCCTCCGCCGCTGCCGCCAACGGTGGCGCCGCTGCGGTCCGTGGACGCTGTTCGCAGGCGTCTCAGCGACAGCAGCGGGGACTGCCAGTTGGTTGTCCAAGAGCTCACTGTTCGCCAAGGAATGTAACTTCTGCTACTACTACTCGAGGTCCCTCCAGTCCTCTCTTGAGATGGCGACCGTTGCTGCAGCTGTTGCACTTGTTGCTGAACTTGATGTTGCTGCTGAGGATTCGCAGAAGTCGTCTTGGGTCGTCCCCTGACGGCAGAAGCCTCGCCCCCACTACCCCCGCCTGCATAATCGGACGTGGGAGGCGCCATCACCCTAGAAGATGACGCGTGCGCGTAGGAAGAATACGTCGAAGGCACGAAGGCCTCATAGGCTGTCGTTCTTGGCGCCTGTTGCATTGATTCTTGCTGCTGTTTGCGGACATAATGTTCGTCCAGACTATGAGGCTGTTGCTGCTGACCAGAGCTTCCAGCGGCGGTGCCCGTCCGAAAGGCATGGTACATGTGCGACGTGGCGTCCGGTGTGTACCCAGAGGTGGCCGCCGAGCCGGGGAAGGTGAAGTCAAACTTTTTCCGAGCGGTCCTAGGAGACTCTCGTACGTAATTGGCGTAGCGTGCAGTGCGTAGATCTCGCTCCTCGTCCAGAGACCGAGGCCCCGACGGATTCGCCGCACTGCTGGTTGACGAAGGAGAAGGCTTGGCGTACGTCCTAGAGCCGCCGGAGGTCATGCGGCTGCTCAGATAAGGCGACGGGTAGGAGGAGGTAGAGGAGTACGTGGGAGGGTAGTGGAGGTGGTGATGGTATCTGTACGATGACGACGTCGTCGACGATGTGGGAAGAAAAGCGGAGGTGGGAGTGCCAGATGCGACGGTGTCACGGCCTAATCGAGCGCTGCTGCTACTGGCGCCACCGGTGAGGGCAACAGTCTTCTCTCCGTAGCCGCCTCTCTTCTGCTGCTGATCCGTCGTTGGACTCTCTATCGACGGTCTCCGTGGCTGATGCTGTTGCTCTCCTATAGCAGAGGGGTACACAGTGGGAGACGTGGCGCCCGTGGGAGGCCGCCAAGTCGACCTGGTCACTCTGGGGCTAGGTTGAGGCTTAAACGTCTTGTCCGACGACGAAGCCAGGCTCAGCGAGTCTGGGGGAGCGTGGATGCCTGTGTTGGTGGTGGTAGAGACAGCCGTGTTGTTGTTGGGGGTAGTAATCGACGGAGTGGAGTTGGCGTTGCTCGCGCCACCTGCCTCCTCCAGGTTCTCCATGTGGCTCCGGTACCACGCGCCGACGTTCACCTCCTCCTCTTCGTAGCGCTGGATGAACGGGTGCTGCAGGAGCTTCTTGTACTTGGGCCTGTCTTTATAATTCTTCATGAGACAGTCGCGGACGAATGAGCAGAACTCTATGGTGAAACCGCCGTTCCGCGGAAGCAGAGGAGGATCATCCGTAAGCACCTTGGTTAGTACCTGTGGACGAGACATGATAGCTTGCTTGGACTTTGCACTAGGAATGAGTCTTACCTCGAAGTCTGTCCTGCAGTCCCTGTAGGGAAACGATCCTGTGGCAAGCTCAACAAGGGTTATCCCCAGCGACCAGACATCGGCGCGGATGTCGTAGTCTGGTTTGTTGGGGTTAGGCGGATCGATCCTCTCAGGCGCCATGTATGCAGCGCATCCGGCGCTCCTCGTTCGTGCCTTGGAGTCTACGAGGCGCCCCGATATGCCGAAGTCGCAGAGTTTGACTCTGCCCGTCGAGTCCAATAGGATGTTGGAGGGCTTAACGTCACGATGAATGACGCCGTGACGCTCCTTGAGGTAGTTCAGCGCTTTTAGTGTGCTCACCGCAACCTTTCCACATATGGCTTCTGGGATGGGTTGGCGAAGGCGCTTGAGCAGCTTATCGAAGCAAGTAGCCATCAACTCCATGCAGATCCAGACGTCGGACTCAGTGACGAAGCAGCCCAAACATAGAACGATATGTGCGCAGTCATGAGATTTGAGCACCACGTCCAGGTCCATGATGATGCGCTTGTTCTCGTCCGAGTTGCCAGTGCGTCTCATCTGTTTGACGGCGAGCACCTTTCCAGAGGGACGATGGCGCATCTCCACAACGTGGCCACAGGTACCGTTGCCCAAGTCGCCCAGCAACTCCAAGTCGTCGATCGACGTCTGCACACGCGTGCCATTCTCTCCCACCTGTGGACGAGAATAAGGACGCGTACTTCTTGCATGTGCAACACGCGAATTTGCATTCTGGGCACGGGCTAACGGGACCATGCGGTTCCAGCCCCGATATGTACACACCGGGATTAAAATCGACCGCTCAGGGTTGCGTTCGCTTCAGGACAGAGCTTACCTGCAGCATTCCCGTCTGGTTCATGATCTCCTTGAGCTTCCTTTCTTGCTCCACCACAGACGACTCGGGCAAGTTGCCGGAGGCGAATCGGTTCTTCTCCACGCTTCCCCCGCCTGGAGACGGCGTCGTGGTGAACGTCAACGAACCTGGAGGCCGCCGAGGACCGGCGCCTCCGCTCTTGCCGCAGCCGCCGACGTTGAGCGACGGCCGTGGGCGTGACGGTCGCGTCGCCCAAGAGCCCGCCGGACTGGAGGCCGACGACGACTCCGCGGCTGTCGACCCCTCGGCCGAGTTGAAGTTCAGGCCCATCATCTTGGTCCTGAGATCGTCGGCGGCGTTGGCCGTTGCCATGGATGGGATGCGGTGGTCTACGCCTCCTCGTCCTCGTCCTTCATGGGGTCGGTCTCGCTCGGTTCGAGGTCCGGAGCGACGGAGATGGCGATGGCGCAGTGGAGGAGAGATGTGTACGCCGTGTGATGCGATTCGATTCTCCCCTTGCAGCCAGTCCCAGTAGCTCCTGCCCCTGTTCTACTCGTCTGCTGTTCCCGCTACCCGTGGTCCCCTCTGGCTTGTCCGCGCCTGCGGAGTGCGCTGTGTGCAGACGAACTCCTGCCTTGTCTGCCCCAGCCAAGGCGACTGACAGCAGCAGCAACTGCAGCAAGTGCTTCTGCTGCAAGAACTCTCTCGTAGACAACTTGGGCGCCGAAAGTTCGGAAAGTCAGTGGGGTGGCCTCAATGTCGGGCAAGACACCGGCAGCCGATAACGCTTTTGGTAACCAATCAGGTCCTCCGGAGACCTCCGGGGACCTGCGGAATCTCTCCGCGAGATTGACGTGGTCCTAGGTTGTCTGGGCGCAGAGACGAAGTTGGCATTGTTCGAGGCGTCTATGACATGTTCCTCTTCTCTCCAGTGGGGACTGCTGGGACCGCCCAGTCCGGCCAGCTGGAAGTTCTCTACTCTCTGCTCCTCGTCTGCGTCGAACCGCTCGAGCGCCCGCAGGATGACGTGAAAAGTTAACTTCTTCTCCGCAGTTGGGACCCCGGGAAAAATCACCGGCAGATGGCGACAAACAGCTATCCACAGTGGCTGCTTTCTACTGATCAAGGTCGCAGACGTGAAGGATTGACGGCGATGCCGATGCGAACCTCACCGGGATGGCTCCGGAACCGCCTGGACGGTCCCAGTCTGCTGAGGGCGTCCGCAAGTCCCCTGACCGACGTGGAGCTGATTTCAGGGGACGTCTCTGTCTTGGCCCATCGGTTGTTGCTCTCGGTGCACTCGACTTACTTCGCCTCCCTCTTCTCTTCGGGCATGCGGGAGGCCAGGGAGGGCGTCGTGGACGTGGGTGCCAGCATGGGGCCCGAGACTCTCGTCGCCATCGTCGACTACATCTATTCAGGAAAGGTGATCCGATGCAACACGAATTTCCCGCTCTTTTATCTGAAATCTGCGTCGCTTTTTACCACGTACCGTATGAACAAAAAAAGACCCAGAGAGTGAAAAAGCCGTATGTACTCTAAAGAAAAGGTCGCAGCTTCGAGATAAAGTCTGTCTTTGAATGTGTCCTTGATCTGCTCGTCTGGACGTCCCGTTGAATGCAGCCCATCAGTGGGACAAAAAGTTGTATTTACTGAACAATTGAACTGCTTAGATATCAATGTACTTAAACACAGAACGTTTTTTTAGTACATTTACAGAGTGCATGCAACATTCGCGACATTTCTCGGAAGAGAATTTGCAGATTCTGTGTCTAAGGACTGATGTGGCGTGAAGTACTCAAGGCTACGTTAGGTTGAAGAGCACAATTCCGGCAACGATTTCGCCACGAACAATAGTCAATCCTTCTGTCCAACCTCTCCAAAAACTGCGTCCACTGTACTTTACAATGGAGAAACTTTGCGTCGGCGTGATCAAAACGTGACTCTGAATGTCACACAAATGCTGGAGATGTGTGTATGATTGTACATGCCGTGTGTGCTCAGATTGTTCTTGATGCAGCTGAACCTGTCATAGCAGCCGATCTATATTCTGTGCAAAAAAGATGGCCAAATGTCTAACCTATATTCTGGTGAGAAGAAAATAAGAACCAACAACATGAATATCGGCAGCGAGGATAAAACTGGGAAGAAGTAGGATGGTCATGTGATTTATTGAAGTTTTACTGCAGGAAAGACTGACCCAAAACTTCACCAAATACCACATAATTCTCATCTGAATTGTGATGCGATATCGCTGGATTGTTTTCCATCAAATCTTGTTATTGGCAAAAAAGCCATGAACAATCAGAATGCAATAAAATAATGAAAAAATACCACTAACTAAGAATGTTGCTAATAATGCTTTTTTGTGATTGCTTATATTGTACCAAAACCTGCATCACCTGCATTTAGCGCATGGTAAAAATTTAAAAAAATAATTACGCCAAGGCTATTTTCCTTCTTCTCTGCTTAGGCCCTGCTGTTAACGTTATTAAAGTTTATTTCTTTCTCAAAACAATTTAAACAGCTATGGTGGCAAAAAATATGCATCCCCCTTTTAACGGGTTCAGCTGTGTCGAGAACAATCTCGTTTTGCCACCCTCTGGACACACTGTAAGGATCCCTCGATGCGGATTCATACTCAACCCTCTTTTCAGATTCCTGACAAGCTGTCGTTTTCCTCCGCGGCGGACTTGCTGGCGGCGGCGCACATGCTGCAGATGCCTGACCTCGAGGAGATTGTGAGGAGGCACATGATAGAGGCTTCTCTCAACAAGCCCAAGAGAAGGCTTGCGTTGTTCTTGTTCATTCGAGAGAACGAGGCCTTCTTCTGCAACGACAGGGACGGCGTGGAGTGCGCGAACTTCGCCGAGGCTACGTTGGTCGACACCGTTAAGCACCAGTGGCACACCATCGTGGACCCGGCGAATAATTTGGTAGGTGGTACCCACCACACGCTGGACGTACATATGCAGTGATGTCAAGGAGGGTAGCTGTCAGTCTTGATTGCAGTCAGACGACGACTATGTTACTTCTCTGACGGATCTCGATCTGATCTCGCTGAAGAGACTGTTGGCGCTTAAAAGCGCCCAGGAGGAGGTTGCCGACTTCAGCTTCAGCTTCAACCAGGACGACTTGGCGCTGGCTGTCGTCCAGTGGATAAGAGCGGACGGAGAAAACAGAATAGCGGTGGGTCTTGATAAGAGTTCGTCTTGTTTTTTCTATTTTTGCTTACTATTTGGTATCTTTTCCAGCATCTGGAAGAGCTTCGTCGGTTCTATTGCGTGCACCAGGTCAAGACTCGGACTGTCCAGGCCTTGCAAAGTCTGGCGATTGCATGCAGTGATGGCAAAGAGACAAGCGAAATTGGCTGCGTTGGCATCTGGTGTCCACAGAGAACCATCCAAGGCTTGTTGCTGATCCACGCGTGGGCTCCGCACAAGAAGAACAGGATCACTGGGGATCACATATTCTACGATTTTGTGGTGCCCACCCGCATGGTCAGCAAGATTTCGTCCAAAGGACAAGACGACTACCAGCCACTTTCTCTTGATCGTCTCTATCCGATGCTTCCCTTCGGAGAACTTGGGGCCGGCGAGAAACATTTGCTGCTACCCAACAACTGCCCGCGAGTCTCCTCTGCCTTGGAGGACCCCAAGAACCGACTGATGCTTACTTTTGACGCTGGTTGGTTGTCCGGCATAGCACTGGACCCCGAAGGAGGGTCCCACGCGTGCGGTCCTCTGCATCACAGCACCCTACTGCGATTCTGCCCGTCGGTGGCGGCAGAGTGCGCCTGTGGAGACCTGGCGTCGCCGCGCATGTCCGTGTGCGACGGTGACAAGCAGGGACGAATCACCGTCATCGTGTGTCCAACTTGTCAGGATTGTAGGGAAGACGATGGCACCTACGATCCAAGGAAAGTGAATTGTAGGTCAGGTCATCCAAACTAGTTAACGTCATATTTTTCTCAACTGATACCCCCTCTCACGTTCTCGGGCTCACCTGACCGGGTCTTTGACCCTGCCAGTGACGGCAATGAAAGGAGCCCCTTTGTCATCCATTTTAAGTCACTAAAGTAAAAGATTGCTTTACCTGGGATTCTGGCGCCGCCAGTTCAAGTTAAGGAGTATCTCTAAAGTGTGACGACCCTTTCAAGAAGTACTTGCGTACTTGCTCGACCAGAGTGGGTGACCGGGTACTTTTTCGTTCAAGGTGTGAGACGTTTCGAGTGATAAAGCCTCCGGCTTCATCCCAGAGCCTCTTCCACGCGGTAGGACTGTCGGCGACCAGCGTCAAGTATGGCGATACCAGCGACGTAGTGTATCACCTCGGCGGCTACTCTCTGACCCCCACAATGGACAGCTCTGGGCCCTTCTCTTACGTGTCGTGCAACTTCAGCCTCCAGCAGTACGAGTCTGGTCACTCAAGGGTCGTGACTGCGGTTACACACTTGTTGGACGTGCCCATTCCAAACTTACGCGTCCAAATGAGTGACATGTTGCCGACATCTCCGCATAGTTCTGACCGCGACTACAATTGGGTGGACGTGGCCGAGATGAAGCTGCCATCTCCAGTGGGTGACGCTGCTGTCGTCCAAAAAGACAATGGCGAGATCTGGGTGCTCGGGGGCTTCAAGATCGATTACGACGACAAGTTGCACCTTTTCTACCAGAATCCAGTCACTGACGTATGGATTTATTCAGCAGAAGTCAGGTCTTGGCGGGAAGGACCGCCACTTCCCAAGAATGAGCGGTCTTGCGGCAACAAGGGATACACCCGCGGCACGGGCTGCATCCTCGACAACGGCTGCATCCTCTACAGCGGCGGCGCCTGCCTTAGACTAGACAACCATCCATACGCTAACCAGGCAAGTTCTTGTCCGTGCAGTGAAAGACTTGCTCGCACATCTGACGCAGTCTTCAATCTTTGCCGCAGATATACGAGTTCGTGGCCAACACCTCCGTCCTTGTGCTGTCTCCAGATGCGGACGACTGGGAGAAGGTGCTCGACCTTTCGGACTTTGCGGGCACCAGAGAAGACGGAGACTACGCGCTCGTGGCAGCCTTTCCAGCCCAAGTCACGCTCCCGAGGCTGAAGGCTAGAGGAGGAAGATTTGCTGCCAGAGCAGATTTGTCAGACTATCACTACAGCGACCGAGTCCTTGCACGATCTTCAGATCGAGATAGCATTGAGTGTCCGACATCCTGAGAGCTGCACTGTTATCATCGCCCAAGTTGAGGTTGTCACCGACTACCTCTGCTTTACACAAAGTACTGCTTATGTGATGCAGAAACTGGATCATTCCTTCGCGATTTTATTAGGCATCTTTTCCGAGGCTACAAATACGAATTGACATCTGTGAACACACTTCAGATGACGCTGCATGAGGACTTCTCCCTGAAGGGATTGGCCTTCTGCGAGGGGAACCCAACCAACAAGTAATCCTCGCTCTCGTGCTCCGCGATGAACTTCTGCAATCAAATGTAGACTAGCGTTATTTTCATTCCCTACGTACTACGAAATGAGTCATTGTTAATAATGTTAATGCGTTCTCATCCGCGCTCCTACGTTCTGTGCGTTTAGGGGCAATTAGCATCCTTAATGAGTGCGCCTATGAACTCGCACTTAACTGTAAAGACTAATGAGATTAAATAGAGAACAAGACATTCAGGGACCCATATTAAAAAGGCATGAATGCGCCCGCGAGCGCCACCGGACGACGAGCAAGGAGATGACCTCAACTTGGGTTTCCAATCCCGATTTCCCGAAGAAAACGCAAAGATTGGGAACTCCCAAAGTCTCAACGATCGCGGAAGACCCCAGCTTGGTGATGACACCGAGGTTGTCGTCCCTTTCATTCACGCACACTCCTGACCAAGTTCAAGTAGGTTTGTTATAGAATCCATACCTTTAAGTCGTCGATTGCCTGCGAGAGGTTGATTCTCTTTATGGCCGCCTCTCGACGTAACTGATCTACAATCAGCTTTTGCTGCTGAACGTTGGACAGCTGGAGAGAGTAGAAATTGATATTAACATACGGTAAAAAAAACCATGCTGATACAGTATTATTCAATAGACACTTTTTTGTTGGTCTGCGCAAGCAGAAGATTTCTTCATGTAGTCGAACTTTCCGCGTGACTTTCACTTGCCACTAAAAACACAACTAACGAAAGCATCGAAAGCCCATGCACGGTAATTACAACTTTAAAGTACTGCAGGGGGGAAGGGAGAAGCAGGCAGAGAATCCCATTAGTGCTCCTGTTGGTGGACACGAATTGTACGAGCTGTAGGTGGAGAGGACTAATTTAGTACTATGCAGTGCGTATGTAAATGGCGTGCCAAGTTTGGCACGTGCTCGTGTGTGTAGTGGAGTCTCTAAAGCCTGGAGCTGTTGGTTAGCCGATATGTTTCATCCCAACTGCTTAACTAAATTTTGAGGTCTAGTTAAGTGAAGTGGAGGGGTGAAGTGAAGCAAGATGAAATGAAACCTCATGCGTTGTCGCGGCAACAACGCTGAACACATTATACGCACATGTTTGTTCTACTGCTCGGTAACATCCTACTTTTGGAAATGAGAAAAACTTCTCTTCAGAGCTGCAATCCCTGCTCTAGAGAACAGTAATGCGTGAGCTGAGAAGGTCTGTCTATAGATATCGACACTACTGATGGCGAAGAGGAAGAAGGATGTGTCCAATATCGAACAGGATTTTTCACAGCCTGCTTTGTATGACCTCATGCTGAAGCTCTTTCTTTGCTTGGACACCCTGTTTCCATTATTCTTCTAGGCTAAGATGACGGAAGCGGCCAAATATGTGGCATGAGATGGGATTAGTAGTTTCCCCTTGTGTGTGAGAGCCTCTTTAATATAATGATGGACTTGGCCACAACAAAGGCTCAAGGCAGGTTGGATCACAAGTTCTGTCAGATGCGCTTTTACACAAAATCATGCGTGAACGCAACAGATTCTTCTTCCTTCCACTCAGCCTAGTGTTTCCAGACGACGTCGAGAACCTGAGCTTCACTCTGTATTATACGTTGCACTCTTTTTTTGGGCTCACTTTGTCTGATCTAGGTTGTTTACGCAGCTCTGGTCCAAACCCATTTATAGAACAACAGCTTCATTTGTACGGTCGCTGTGATGATTTAGGTCAGGTAACTCGTATGGACTCATGCCATGTGTAATAACAATAATAGTAAACGACATCGAGCAACTCAATTGCTACCTTATTAGCCATAAGGTAGCAATTGAGTTGCTCGATGTCGTTTACTATGATTACAAGATGGGAAAAGCATAATGAGAGTAAGAATGAAAGCTTCATCTGGAGGATGGGCTCTGGATGGGCCTCGAGAGAAGCGTGTATGCAATGAGTTTGGAGAATGATTGTTGCTTCGTTCCTGCCTCAACTCCACATGTGCATGCTGAGGTTGATTGATGCGCATTTAGCGACAGAAAGAGCGTTGTTATCCGACGTGGGTGTATGAATAAATTTATTTGCTCTCTCCCATGTATGCACATGACGTCACCTGTGTGTGTACACATGTCTACAGGTGCAGCATTTACATACACTGCATAATAAATGCTCTCCTCCTGCGAGAGCCATACAGTCAGAATGGACATTTCTGCTGAGGGATCTTTGCTGTTCAAACCCAAGTTGCTAGCTTTTTTCATGCCAAATCTCTAAAGGAAATCTCCAGCAACAGTGAAAATTTCATGAAGAGTTGAAATCCAGCTGGGGATTCAGTGTCAGGGTTGGACGCAGGCTGAGCTGGCACCAATTTTCGGGCTCTGCTACCCTGGAGGAGGTGATAATAAAAATGGATAGATAATACGTACGTACCAAAGGCAGTAGTGATTGTGCACTTTCTACCCCGTGGGATCTGCAAATCTGGAAGCTCCCAGTGCTTCTACTTCCAAATAAGAGGATTAACTTTTTTCACGAGTATGGCTGCACATGCATATGGCTGCACTTAGGTACGCCGACAAGTACATTGACATCACTACGAGTTGCCCACACGTCTTTAAAGCGTTCTGACCGGACCTCCCTAAGCTATTAAAGTCCAAAATAGTGATTGATCCAAACATAACAGAATTAACTATATTTTTGGTTGGTTTTTTTTTCCAAGAAAGATTTCTTCTCATCCTCCGCAGCAGCGAAGTCGTAGGTGACGCGCAACATTGGGTAGCATCAGCGTGACCTTTCCCTATCGTTCAATTGGGCCTCAGTTTGGTTAGGCCTAAGTCAGATGGGTTTGAGCACACCTCCAAAACATGCACCTTTCACCGCAATTGGCTCTCCAATCTACTCTAGTTGTGTTTGTGAAGAAGAAGC
>JAAUXU010044143.1_pt1 | contig 57018 bp, 52 predicted proteins | sample 7278151 | NCBI WGS metagenome assembly JAAUXU01 (sample SAMN14350113, study PRJNA611818) | marine sediment metagenome | isolation source: surface marine sediment (1.8m) | place: French Polynesia: Moorea | collected 2018-08
TGACTGAAAATCTCTATGACTGAAAATCTCTATGACTGAAAATCTCTATGACTGAAAATCTCTATGACTGAAAATCTCTATGACTGAAAATCTCTATGACTGAAAAAAGCTGTGACACAGTAAGCCATGTCTGATAAGGGTGTGACTGAAAGTGCCGCGACCGAAAAAGACCGTGGCGAAAACGGGATCAACCTACTACGTGACCTTAATGCAGGGAATCAGAGTACTGCAGTGCAATGACACAGTAGCAAAATGTTACTTGTTCTGAAGCTATAAGCGCAATTTAAAAAATGTACCTGTACTGCCAACATTTTTGCAATCAGCACACAGTAAAATTGAAACAAAAGTTCAGAAATTCCTGAAAAAATTAGACAAGTGAAGAAAGAAACAGGGCTTGAAGGTACCTGCTCATAACCTTGTGAAATTGGTGAAAATATGTGTTGCGTCTTGTCAATTTTTTGTGACGTCCTTGTAGCTTTTTTCGGAATTTTGTCAACTTGATATCATTGAAAGGTCATGGCAAACGTTTTCTTTTACTGGAAGTACTGTCTTGAGGTACTGATTTTGTAGTGAATTGAATTTTTGAGGCTTTAGTTTTGTAGCGAAATCAATGTTTGAGGTACACATTTTGTACTACAAGTACGCTTCAGACAGTGCCTCAGTACTGCAGTAATGAAATACAGTACTGTCTAATGCTCAGCTCTTATGAGTACCTTGGTAAGATCTGCTGATATTCCCGAGTAACAGGTCATGCCGTTCAGCACCCATCCACTCTCGGGGCAAGTCACTTAGATTGCAAGAGATTCGTGCATGTACAAAATGTTTCTAACGTGACAATGCGAAACTTACAGACAGCTAAGGTTGAGGAGACGCAGGAGAGTATGATTAGTGATGAGAAGATTGGTCCCTTTGTCTTCATGGTGATCGTGCTGTCTCCTTATTGCATGCACTGCACGTAGCACCCGACTAATGGTCGCCTTTCTTGACGTTCATCTTCCTTTTATACATGCAATGGCATATCTAACCCATGCACATTTGACTGCTCAAGTGTTCAAAACTGCTGACTTCCGCATTCAATTTGTTGCGAAAGACGCCTGTCGGGATCCTGTGCCCTCATTGCCGGGCATCGGAACATGCATGTGGTCATTTCTAGAACGAGGTTTCTTTCAGTTGGCCCCTATTTAGCGGCTGCACAACCTTCGTACATGCAAGCCTACACTTGACATTCATCTGGAGAATGCATTCGCTCTAGCTCATTCAAATTTGGCGCCCTCCGCCCATGTTCCCATCAGCAGCAGACTCGGACAGCTGTACCGACATCAAAACAAAAACAACCCTTTTATACTTCATTAACCGCTACCCATTTTTACATTACGTGCAGGGATGGTCGTGTTCGAACGAGTCGAGGCCGTGCTCTCCCATAGCGCCGTCCAAAGGCTGCAGAGCCAGCCAGAAGCACTGCCCGACACTCTCACCAAGCTTCTGGCGCAAAAGAAGGACCCTCTGGACGAGGTTATCGATTGTAAAGAAGATACACTCGGAGTTTGGCGATTAAGCTCCAAAAGCCTTGAATCCCTCTGGACGCTGGAAGTCAGGCTTAAGGAACTTCTCGCAAACTCAACTGAAAAGGACGACGTCGATCAAGTGCCTGAAAAAGCCATTGCCCTTAAAGAAGGATCCTCCAAATTGCAACCACTGACTGGTTTCTCACAAAGGTCAGTTTCTGACCCCGAAGACATTCGGATTTTGTTAGAGAACGATGATAAAATGACTCCAATGAGTCCCAAGTACCGCGATGGGGGAGACCAAGCATTCAAGTTCTTTTGTCAGTTCTGCTCATTCAAGACCCACCGACAGAGTCACTTCAGACGACACCAGGCGCGGCACCTAGTATGTAAATCCGCATTGTCGTGTGATCAGTGCGACTTTCGGTGTCTTCGAGCGAGCGACCTTGGTCGCCACGCCCTTAGTCACGCCCCCGAGCCCTTCCGCTGCTCCGTCGATCAGAAGTGTTCTTTTGTCACCGCTAGTAAGGCGCAACTCAGCAAACACGAGCGCTACAGACACAAGAGCGAAAGGACGGCACTCGAGTGCCAGAGCTGCGCCTTCAGGACTCTACGCCGGGGTTTGGCCACAGCACACGCTAAGCAGTGTCACTCAGGAGGGACAAAGTCTGAGAAGATTCCCAAACTGGTGCTGATGTCCAAATGTCCTCAGTGCCCATACACTAGCCGTAAAGCGGCCAATCTGAAGAGGCACGTGTCCACCGTACACACGCAGGAGAGGTCCTACTTATGCAGCGTCTGTGGGATTGCATTCAAGCGGAGAGATACTTTAAAGCAACATCTGGAAGGCCATGGCCAAGGAGTGGCATGATGCGATGACTCTGGTGTTGGCATGTTGTCGCTGCCTAGGCAGAATGAGAGGAAAAGTCTGCTGTCGAAAAATGTCTAAGCACCCCTTGAGATGCCATAGATTTCTTAAGGCTTAGTGATCATGCAACCTCTCCTGCTGTATCCTTCAGCAACACAAAAGACCCCATGTTGCAAATGGGACTGCGAGGTCAATTGCCAGGGTTACATGCAGCGAAAGGATTCATACAGCAACACTACAATTGCAAAAAGATGTTAAAGGTGATACTTCCGGAATGCATTCACAGTATGCTGTTTCATGCGTGTACTTGTGCTTCCCCACTTTGTTGGGGAGGAACAAATATAAAGTGCTGTGCATGTGTCTGTCTGTCTGTCCGTCCATCCGTCTGCTGTGAAAATCGGCCGCAATCAGCCGCGCAAACACGGGAACTCAGCCATGAAAATCAGCTACAATCAGTCTCGAGCAGCCGCGAAAATCAGCCGCAATCAGTCTCGCACAGCCGCGAAAAGCAGGCACAGCCACGAAAACAGCCACAACCAGTCCCATGCTTCAAAAATTGGCGGCAAATAGACACACATACTCAAACATGCGCACATGCACACAGACATACAGGCCTGTCCTTTTATATGTAGGCAAATATAGATGTACATGTGGAAGATGCACTTATGCATTCTCACACTTAGTATAATTACCGTGTGACACCAGTATTCATGCAACCTTTGTTCAGCCGTTGTGCAATGGACCTTTCTGAACAATGATCATAATGAGGAACAAAACATATTTCTAAGTTGCACATGACCAGACAAGCCACTTTCATTTTCTATATAGAGTATCTTTCCAAAACAAAAACGGGTGAAAAGTCATTTTACAGTGGGCTATTTATGTCGGCGGGATTCAGCGAATTACGGCATTTTGCGAAGCGCCGGGTTGAATTCCAAGGAATATGCAAAGTCCCTAGTGATTTTGCAGCGTGGCGGCTACTTCTCTCATTCCCTAGGCATTATGTAGAGTCCCTGAGTTTATCCAGCAGTCTGTGTCCTTCCTTGTTCAGGAAGTACTTCACTGATCAATAGTTGAGAAGGTGGAAAGTGAGCAAGCCGAGTGTCATTTAAGTGAGCGAGCAGAGCAGAGCTTTTACATTTTGGAGATTTTGAAGACGAAGGAGGTGTACGACTATCATTTAAAGCTATGTCAGACAACAAAAAGGAGAAGTTTCTGTCACAAATGATGGAGAAAAGGAAGAAGGAGAATGCTGTGTTCCTGACAAAGGAGGAGCACTGGGAGCTGATAAACAAGGTTGCCAGCTTCAAGGAGAGTGTTGTGAAGAAAAAAACGTCAAAGGACTTCAGGGTTGCTGCTTCTTATGATGTGATTGACATCAGAGGTGAAAATATCCTGGTGAAGAAGCCAAAGAAAGAATGGTGCACCAGTCACCATTGCAGATGTCACGAGAGTTGTACACATTGAGGACATGTACAAGGCATGTCTGGAAGCACACATTCACACTGGACATGGCTGGAGAGACAAAATGTTGGAGCATTTCAAGAGAGAGAAGTTGGCAGCAGTGACGAGGACTGTGATCGAGGTCTTCCTGTCCCTGTGTTTGCACTGTGAGAAGCAGAAGCCCCAGAAGACGTCAAAGATGGTAGTAACGCCAATGGTAAAAGAGCAATTTGCTGGGAGGTTTCAAGTAGACCTGGTCGACTTCCAGGCAAACAAAGATGGTGACTACAAGTACATGCTGAACCTCATCAACCATTGCACCAAATATTGTCTGTTGTGACCCCTGAAGGATAAAACAGCCGTGTCAGTGGCAAAGGCATTGCTGCAGGTGGGGAACAAAGTTGAGTATTCATTGAGTATTTGTTGAGTAATTGCAAACTGTTCTGACTTCAACAGATCTTTGCTGACTTTGGCTCCCAAAAAATCTTGCATAGTGACAATGGCCGTGAGTTCGCAGCCTCTGTCATCCAGGAGTTGAAGAATCTCTGGCCGGCGATGATTTTACTTAATGGCTGACCCCAGCATCCACAGAGTCGGGGAGCTGTCGAGAGATGTAATGTCTCAAAAATGATTGGGGCATGAATTGCAGATAATAAGACAACACAGTGGACCAAGTAAGTGCTGAAGTGATTTTGCTGTGCAAAATATTGCTGAAGTGACAGACAACTTTCAGGCCTTCATTCAAAGGATGAAAAACCAATTTTTTCACAAGGGGATTGCAATGACATCATATGAGTGCCTCTTTAGACGGAAGGCTGAAGCTCCTTGTATGTCTCTGGGGGCAACTTCTCACGATATTTGAAAGAGAATAACTACTGAAGAGGAGCTAGATGACTTGATGGCAGATGTGTGCACCAGGGAAGCCAATGAAATAAGCAGCCTGCCGGGAGTACAAGATGCTGCAGCAGCAAGAATGGGTGACCTGAACAACATAAGATCTGTGGCAGTTAGAGCCACCAGGAAGCAGGCTGCAATATGGTGAGAGACAATGCAAAGAAGAAGAGGTCTGTGCCAGTCACTGTGGGTGACAATGGGGAGTCTATTACAGGGGGCCAGGAGTTTACTCGTTGTGGCTGCTCCTCCATCGGCAAGTGCAAAACAAAGAGATGTTCCTGTCGTCATAATGGTGCCATGCGTAACAGCAGATGTCACAACTCAAGACCATGCTCAAACAAGTAGTAGTGTATCATTTCTTTCAACACAGGCCTGTAATAACTCACTTCACGAAATGCCGTAGTTCTCACAGTCCCTGAGTTCCTCCGGAACTTTGCATATCCCCTAGATTCAATCTGGCAAAATACCATAATTCACTGAATCCCGCCAATATACATAAGAGCGCTACAGGAGAGGGGTGCTTAGAGAATCTGCGACAGCTGACTCAGGGTGGAGAAACATTCAGGCAGATGAGCGTTCTAGTTGTACAGGGTTGGCATGCAAAGTGCTTACATGTGAATGCGTGGGAAATTCAAATAAACGTCCCTTAGCCTTGAGATGGCAAAATCATACAGCAGGGGTCTGTGAGGTGATCTGTGATGAGTGCACTCCTTGTTTACATGTGTGTGACTGCATGGCTGGCGAGCTCACCAACCGGTCAGGTGTGATGGGTCAGTCTGCTAAGGTGAAAGATAGCTGCCAAAGCCAACAGTTTTTCCATGTGCACAGAGCTGGTGACTGCAGCAGCAAACAATTGTGCGAGAACCAGCATGAACAAGGTCAAGACTGATGAACATGATGAATGAGAGCAGCAAGAACAGCATGCCAAGAATGGTGGGATTGTGGGATACTTGTTTATTCACTCATTTTTCAAAATGTCCACACTCAGCTTCAAGCATTTTCTTGATCCTAGGAATGAAGGCTCAGCAACTGATGGTGAAATCAGGACTCATTGCAGCCCACTCCCTCTCCACAGCTGCTTCAGGGCCTCCACACTCAGCTGGGTGATGGAGCCAACCTCCCTTTTCATTTCTCTCCATATTGCATAATCAAGTGGGGAAAGGTTGGGAGAAGATGGGGGCTACATGTTCCAAGGCCAAAAAGCTGCCAAGTTGCAACTGCACCACTTTTGGCACAGTTTACTCATGTGAGCAGGGGCTGAGTCTTGTTGCCCCACATATCCTCCATTGGGGTAAGTGGCAGCAATCCAGGGCTTCACCTCAGTCTCCATGGCATGAATGTACACCTCCTTTGTAATCTTCAGGCCCTGTGGAAACCAGAGAGGTGGCATTTTCTTACCATTGCTGGTGATGACCCCCATCATCATGGCTGATGCAGGGTGTTTCTGAGAGAGGATTGGTGGTATGTTGCTGCTGCAGTTGGTCAAATAGCAATCAATCTGGGAATTTCTGGCCTGCTCAACTGTCCAAAGCTTCTTATCACTAAATATTTGTACAGTTCATTCATTGGCTGTTGATGAGACCAAGAGCAGCCTGCCCTTCTTCACATGAGTGGCCTTCATCTTGTTGGAGAGGAATTGGCAATGGTGGTGATGACAGGAGCAGAGTCCCAGCTCCTTTGTGGCCTTCCTGATGGTGGTAGGAGAGGTGCCCACTGCTGAGGTTAACATAGTCTTACTGACAGTGGCGTCCACCTTGATTGTACTGTATAGTACCATCAGGAACTCCTCAGTTCATTTGCAGTTGTGGCCTCCAGAACCTGGCTTCCTGGCAAGACTGCTGTTGCTCTCCTTGAGCCTCCAGACCTTGGCCACCAGGACCCTTGAACAATTCTCCATCCGGCAGATCTTCATGGTTGGGATGTTGGTGTCAATCAGTGCAGGCACTCTGTGCCTTTTAGCCTCCATTTTGGCAATGCACGAATTGATGAAGTTGCTGTCTCCTTTTATACTGCCATATTGCTCATAAACTGCTACCAGAGAGAGTACCCTCGTCAATCCTTCATGTACTTGCACCATAGTACAACTTCTACATGATCATGGCCAGTTTCATGGTGATGTACCCTAGCCTTGCGTTCATGGTCACATCTGCACTTGCATCCAGGCTCACATGCATCAGTCATTCTCACTGTCCCCCTATTTTTTGTGGGAGGCTCTTTCTAATAAATTTCAAAACCTTTTTGTGCTGACAAAACTGGCCACAGCCATCCTCCTCCCCACCTGCTGTAGGGGTGGATGTGAGGAATGCACTCATCACAGATCACCTCACAGACCCCTGCTGTATGATTTTGCTATCTCAAGTATAAGGGACATTTATTTGAATTTCCCGCACATTCACATGTAAGCGCTTTGCATGCCAATCCTGTACCTTACGAGTTCTGCGGTGTCAGCACAAATGACCTGAAGAGCTGCTATTTAACTAGCATTCCATGGGGGGCAGATAGAGTTGTGTTGTCATACAGGCATTTCTTTTCAATTAGGGTTAAGAATACGTCAAGTGTCTCTGCCTCCGTTACACATGTGAATGATTGAGGATTGAGGACTGCTTCTGCGCTTATATCATGCCATGCTATACAGTACAATTGTCACATGCTTTAGGCCGTGACGCTACTTGTATCCCTGGCTTGGCTTCGTGAGAAATCGGTATGACATTGCATTGTACAGTATGGTGAATATCCTCAGTCACTCATGAACTACAAAAGGTAAAAAGTATTGCCATGTCTATCTTCTGTTGCCTCTAGTGATCTCCAACCAATACTAGTTCTCTGGAGTGTTGGCCTCTCCAGTGTCGTAAAAGACGATCTTACAACTCAAAATTTTAAAGCTCAACAACTTAAAACGACATTAAAGAGAAGTGTCCCCTACGTGGGGGGGCAAGGATAAGCCTTTCCAACGACATGCAACCATTCAGTCTTTTCGTTTAAGCTGCTGCTATACATTACAATGTTCTCTTTAACAAATTCGTAAGTGTGCGTTAAGTAGACGCATTTGTCACTTGTGTTTTTTGTCTCTATCTGCCACTTTCGGTAGTCTGCTACATCCAGTGACGTTGACAACTTAAAGCTGAATCTAAACTGACAAAAAAGGCACAAGCTCTGAAGGAGTCCCACACTAGGTGGCTGGATGCCTTTCAGGGAAGAACATAGAAATTGAGCTCATTTTTTTTTGTCAACTCCCCTATGTTGCCAAAAGCAACAAACTCTCGAAAGAGATCTGTCTTTGGGTGGACGCTTCAACTGTTACCTTGAAAACTTAGCAGAATACAGTGAACTCTGATTCCAGTCATAGCGTTCGGTCCGGATCGTAACAGGAACAGTCTTGTAACCCATCATGTTCTTTTGGCAGCTTTGGGTGGCATTGACTTATTACGGCGATGGCAGTTTGATGACATCCCATGGGAAAGCCACGGGCTGGGACGACCGCTGCAGCAGGGGTGGTGCTGAGCAAGGTGTTCGCCTTGATAGCGGCCAACTACGCGCCGGGGCAAGATGTCTGTATCCAAAATAGTGCCCTGACATAATTCTCGAATGCCCTGCTCTTGGCCGCACACTTGACGCTAACGGTTGACGCTAACCATGTGGCCGTCCTCGTCACCAATTGTGAGCCCCCGCGGCTTCAGCTTCTAGAGGCAGCTGTAAACAACGAAAATGTGCGAGAAGCTCTCCAACAGCCGGCAGGAGCTTGTTTTTCGTATCAAGATCAAGTAATGCACCATCCTGGACCCCACACAAGCGGAGAAGCCTTGTGCTGCTGGGTGGTACCGCCTCCAGCACATTGTCGATGTTGGTGGAAAGTACTTTGGGGGGCTCCTTTATAAAGATCCCCGTTGTCGCATCAAGTTGAAATTTATTGTGGGCACTCTCATTTCAATGTGGACAAGACACGGAGGGAGCGAATTTGCTGCTGAGAATTAAGCAGAAACAGCCCTCCTTACTTATTCAGCAATAAAGATGGGTTCTCCCTTGCAAATGGCCATGGCCGATCAGCATCCAAAATTTTTGCTCGCACAATTTTGTACCACTGAAGTGCACTTTATTGCGCAGATGAATTGGTCAATGTCCGTAATAGATTTGGCCCCAAGACTTCAGCCAGTGATAGAGGTTGATGGTGGTTGAATTGAATTGGTCGGTAGGCAATTATTGTAAAAAAGTTTGCGCAAGGTGTGATATTTGTACGTTTGGTATGACAAGAGTTATGCCCGCTTTTCTAAACCTCTGATTGCGCGACAATTTAAAGTAGACATGCTGTGTAAGGTAACGGAATCCGATGTTCGTCATGGGACGGACCAACTTTACCAAGTCCACGCCACTTCATTCATCCGCCAAAGGCTGGCAGGTCCGGATTTTATTTTGCCCTACGCCGTATTCTCTACCTCACTATTCAGTGGACCGTTAGGCACTGCCTGCATGACCCTTCCATTCTTGTACTGAACTTGAGTTTGTTTTCTCTAATCCTTATAGCACCTGGTCGTTGAAACATCGACTATTGATCGTCTGACACTTCTTCCCAGCCAGGTATGTGGTTCTAATTTTTCAGTGGTCTCGTTTTTATTCTACCTTGTCTGAAGGACTGGAAGACATTGAGGTATCTGGAGCTCCCCGGTACTTTGGGGTACACTGACCTCAGATGCACCGCGCAGTCATCAGGATTGGCCGGTACATCTGTTCATGTAAAATACCAGAGTTTGTGCAAGATTTGCAACATGATCAAGTCGTATTGCGCCCTGTGACGATATTTGCTTCAAAATTGACTTAGGCCATCTAATACGTCCTGGCTCTGCATGGCACTTGAACCTCCAAAGTCCAGTGAAGATTGTCTGTGCCTCCAGATCGCAGGATAACGCAGCGTTATTTTAAGCCTTTATGTTATTTTATTGTCGGTAGGATCCATCCGATGTTCCCGCAACCTCGTATTTCGTAACCGACCCACCCCTGTCATCCTCGTGCCCGTGGAAGTCATCCTATTTGGTGCTTCCGTCGGAAATCCCATCTCATTGGCAGATACACATGCGTGACTCTGCGGTCGTCTCCTCATAAGCCCAGAGTTTGGCTCCAGCGCTGGGTCTCGTATCTCCTTCCGTAGATCTCCACAGTCACAACCACACGTCCTTTTCTCCTTCACTTCAGTAAGCCGTCCGCCGGGCGCTTTCGTCAAGAGCAGACCCTCATAACCCATGAATTCCGTCTCATAAGTTCTAGATTTCGGTTCGAGCGTTAGCACTTCCTAGATCCCAAAGGCAGGGTCAGACCTCAGCTTGCAGACGCGCATGTTCAACTCCAAAGTCGTTTCTCTCCAAGTCCCAAGTTTAGCTTCAGTGGGATTAAACCGTCCCTGTGCCTCCGAGTGGGACTTCAACAGACTCGTCTTTATTTCAGTCATTGCCCAATATACGTTCTTCTTTGTCGTATGTGTTCTCCTCAGAAGTCGTGCTGTTGGTCTTGTCAAGTCTTGCTAGCATTGTCTTACATGATACAGTAGTTGAATGAATCATGTTCCAACACAATTCATTGCGCTTGGACGGTCATACGCATCTTGTGGTTTGGTGCAGATCACTCTGACCAAAGAATGCAGTGACCAGCATGAGCATCATCCGCCGAAATTGGGGCTCTGTTTAGACATTTGCAGATTTTGGACAGAGCTAACATTATATTCAAAATAGTAAAATATCAGTAAGCAGGACATTTTTGTAAAAAATCGAGTTGTCTGACAAACCTGGAAGAGGAAAATGCGAATATCGACTACTTCTTCAATTTCTAGGAAAATACATGTGTGTCTAAGTTTGTAAGTACTTGTAGGTGCACACACATTTAAGTGCCACAGGTGAACGCAAGCAAGTACTGCGTGTCCTCGTGGCATTTTTGTGTAAAATGACCCTGGTGCGTCACAGGCCTACGGTTGGTTCGAGTTTGAGAGGGCAGATGCGATTTCCGAAGATATTTCAAGGCCAAGTTGTCTGGGTGACCCTGAAATTTTGTCAGTGAAAGCAGTTGTCAGTGACTCATAAAGGCTCCAGACGTGATGTCGAATGTTTTAAGATAACTTTATACAAAAATAGCTTTTTGCCCCTTTCGTTGTTAATATGTCGTTTGTCCAGGAGCGATCACTTCAGTGAGTCTGGAGCGGTTCTGCCTTCGTCAATGCTTCAAGGAGTTCTTCGCAAGAACGATCTTCATGTTTCTTGGCCAAAGTTTCAAAGGCCAAAAGTAATTAATTTGTGCCTGAACTGTAAAAGTAATGTGCAAGGTAAAGAAATATACTCAGGTATCAGAACCGCAGTTACGATCACATATTGTGTGATCATATGCGGTTACTACACAGAAGGGAAGAAATGAATGTCGAGTGATGGTGACCTATACCATGTAGAAGTAGAGATGCTCAGGATTCCAAAACAGATTTAACTTAATATGTAAGAACTTATGTAAAAAGTAGTAGTCCAAGGTTGATTGCTCTCAAAAATAATGAACTCATGTAGGCAGAATACACATTTCTTAGAAGATTGAGTCAGAATTTTGGAATTGAAGATGAAGCTGCAATGATTAAAAAGTGATTAGGATACGATATAGTCGAAATATTTTCCTACTATTGACATATCAAGGCTCAAAATTTTGGCCTATCTTTCCCCAGTGCCTGATATGTTTTCCATTCCTATAAGAAAATGACCTGAATTGAGTTAAAAATTTGGTGTGGTCCTTGTCATGGTGACTGCAAAAACATTTTCCTGCATTTCTTCAGTGCTTGGGTCAAACATGCAATCATTCCGCGTTTCGCTGTCATTGAATGACTCAGTAGATATTGCGAAAAATGTTGGAACTGCTTGTTCTCAAACCTTAGTAAAATATAAGGTACCTTTCCTATCTTTCCCAAAAGGTAACAGATAAAACTGAAAAGCCAGATTTTTGAGCTAGGCCTGAAAGTTCGTCGGAAAGTGAGATACAAAAGTAGAATTATAAGATGCATACAGTCTCTCATAAAGAACACCTCCTCAACTCCTGAAACTGAAAAGTATGCGTTGCTTTTCATTTAATTTGGAGAATCAACTGACCTTAGGTGAAAAAATAGATGATTAGAAATATATTAAAGGGTGGGAGAAATATTTTCCTGAGAAGTGAAATATGTTCTTGGCGATGAAAGTATTACTTTGATGACTGAATGAACATTTTGCTTATGGGCCGGTCCGTTCTGGAGACGAAAATACTGACCTCGGTGATCTTAAAAATGGTGTCCACTCCGAATAATCTGGGGTTTGTAAGTGTACTTGTACTAGTAATGGATGGGGAAGCTAAATCATAGGACGTAACGTGAACGCCTCACTAGTCCTGGGCTAACATCTGATCTCAAACGTACGTGCAATCAATCCTCGTACGCATGCGTCTGCATTCTGTTGCTTTTACTGGAGACATTGGCCGCGTGTTCTTACTCATGGCAAACGGTTTCATGACTTTGTATGGAGCGAAAGGACAGGAGTGAGATGTATACCTAGTATTTGGACTAAAGTATCACTTGCGCACAAGGTTGTACATCGCTCAGTGCTCGTTGAGAATGTCCTAGGAGGTGTCGGTGAAACTGGAGAGGCAGTCAGACAAGTTATGGAGCTACACTTAAGGGCTGGAATGATGCTGAGAAAGAGTGCTTCGCAGGCGTGGAATGCTGTGGAGTGGAATCTGGACGAGTCTCAGAGAGCATCGGGTGTAGAGCTAATATACTTTGACTCAACAGATCTTCTCCCGCAATTGAAGCTCTTGTAATTATCTGGCTAACTTCAGACGCCTTCAAATATTAGTCAGCCTTGCTTGACGACAAATCTTGTTGGACACATCGACTGCTCTTGAGTGTCATGGCAAAGCAATCCTTCGGGGCTGCTAGCTCCAGTTGTCATGACTAAATGCATCATTGTACTCCAAGAACTCGTCAGAGGACACAATACGTCAGTTCTTTAGAGCAGCGGGATCTTCCCCTTCCTGATGACATCAGAAAAGACTCGGCAGCATAATACAGAGAGCTCAACGTGCTTCCAGAAATACCAGTTCCACACTGCATTCGCTACTCCGGCAATGGGTCCATGCATAGCTTACATTGTACGTCCTCCTCTGGAGCACAAGCTGCATGTGCTCATGTAGTGGCATGAGGGAAAGGACACGATGGCATCGAATTTTCTGCTGGCGAGAGTCCTCATGGCTCCGGTACAAGCAACATCAGTCCCCAGATTGGAATTCTTCTGCACATTCGTTGTAATTTCTTGTCTTCCGTTTTTTCTGCGTGATGGTACCAGCTCAGTCATTGATTATGCATGTCGTCCCAGCCTCCATCCGGAAGTTTCTCCTCATTGATCTCTCTAAGGCAGTTCACAATGACCTTTGCATAGCTTTCCTGGAACTCAGAACTATGCAACTTGTCTCGTTCTAGCTTTTGCAGTCAAACCATACCTTAGCCAAAAGTATGGCAAGAAACCATACTTCTTTTGTCAGCAAAGTGGGCTCAGCCGGCCTCCACGTGCAGGAAACTTCGTACTTTTCCTCTGAAAAAAGAGCTTCATTGATACTTTTACTTTGTCCATCCGCGTTCTCCACAGATATTGTGTCTTTTGTATCTTTTCGTCGTCCACAAGTCACAGCAATGAAGGCTTCTTTCTCTACTTAGTAATCGCGTCCACCTTTGAACTTGTGTAAGATAACTTTCAACACACATAGTACACCTTTGCACCAATAAAAATCACCCGTCCGGTTGCATTAAATGAAAACACTCGTAGCGTACGATGAGTCCTTACTCTTCCTGATGCGGGTGCCACTAAGTATGAGCAATTTCAGAATTTGCCCGTTTGATGGCGCTGCAGAGGCCGGTGATGGATTGGAATAGCGCCATGAATATTTATTGCAAATTTGGCTTATTTTCCGATGCATGATTATGTAACCTGATTATGCACGCAGTCACAGACATTTGCAACTGTTACGCTATTGTGTGGCACACCACAAGCACGTCTTTCGGTCTGGTTGCACGGGTGTCATGAATTTGCAAGATTTGCTCCCTCCGTGTCTGACATTGACTTGCACACCCAACAACAAGAAAAAATGGGTGGCAAACGAAACAACCACTGAAATGGGCCCAATTCCATGCGCCGGCGTGACCTTGAACAGGGGCATTGGCAGCCGTCGATTGAAGTCACCACTCTCTTCTTCCCTCCCCACACCGATGTGCAGTCGTTGCAGATTAGGATAATTCATACTTGTGACCGTCTTACTTTGAAGGCATTAGCATTTTCTATTCATTTATTTGTCGAGAAGAACTCCAAATGAAGATGGGGAGGGGGGGGGGCGAGCCCATCGTAGGCCGTTTTGGGGCCCCTTCTCCCCTTGGCACCTCACCAACAGGTGCGCGCGTGCGCCTCAAGTGAAGATAACCAGACGAACCCCCCCTCGAGCATAAGATAGAACGAGCGTTTGCGTGCCCGTAGCCCTCGTATGTCTCTCAACACAGCCACACAGAGGAGGGAGGGGTGAATGGCCGATTCATTTACGCAGATTTGCTTGCGTGGTGGTGGTGGTTGGAGCCGGTGGTGGCGCGGCAGAGCAGAGCGCGGGTGCGAATCAGTACCATTAAATCGTGCACCACCGACTTTTATTTGCTGCTGCTGCTGTTGCTGCTCTTTATTTGGCAGGCTACGACTCACGCCAAGGGTGCGCTTACACGGGCAAACATTCAGCACTGGCGTGACACCGACGACGAGTCGTGATGTAGGAGGGTCACAGCCTGCACACAAAAAGAAGCTGCACCCAGTCCACTTGGGTCCGTCACCACTAACCACCACCCACCCACCCACCCCTCTAAGACGGTGTCAACACTGTACTATAACGTTATATTATTAAAACATTAATTGAGATGTCAAAAACCCTCGAAGGTATTTAGAAGCAAAACAATGACACTGAATTTCGGCCTCGTCAGGAGGAATTGAAATGCAACCAAGGAGGGATTGAAGGAGATTGTGTGTACACAGGCAGCTTGCTTGGATTTTCTGGCTCTTGAGAAGAGGACAGAAGCTGCCGTTGTGCGCCTTCCACTCGGCGTCCACGTCCAAGGAGCACCTTGCCGAAGCCGTGGTTGAACGGCGCCTACTACTGCGCTGGCTGCCAAAATCGGATATGAGTAGTCACGACACCGCATTCGTCCATGTAAGCGAGCCCCTCTGTACGAGTCTATGTCACACACACACAAGGAGTCGGTCTACGCCAACGCGTACGGGTACGCGCGAGTATAAACGCACCCTAAGCTGGGCGCAGGAGAGGAGAGAGGGGAGGAAGAGGTAGATTATGATGGCGGCCCTTGCGAATTGTTGCTTCTTGCTGCTTGTGAGTGAGCCAAGCCTTGGTTCTCTCTCTCTCCAGCTTGTTTGTTGCTTGCTACCTCCCGCCAGGTCCGCGAGCAACCACCACCACCCTCTTTCCTTTTCTGGCTTTGTGGGTGCTGAGAGCAATCACGGAGAAGAAGGGGCGATAAATTTGCCAGTACGTCGTGGAGGCTTTTTTCGCATTCGTTATCTTGTCTTCTGCCTTGATATATATGTACGTGAGCAGCATGCGGCTTATTGTATCCGCAGTGTACGCCGGTGCCATGTGTGGTAACGCTCAAAGTCAAGGTTAAGACTCTCCGAGAGGATAAATAACTATCGCCATTCATCCCTAGTACTAAAACTTGTGTGCATTCGCTTTCAGGGCAGCACAAACTGAGCTCTCGCGGCCATTCGTTTGATTGTTTAAGGTGGTTGGCAAACCTGACCAAAAAAAGATTATCACCAAAACACCAGAATGCGACGTGAAGTTTGATGGGACTAACGTGCTTCGAGGTAGACATGAGGCTAATGCACATCTAGTGCCAACCCTCCTCCCCCCCCTGCCTACCCCTAAAAAAATGCCCCATTAGAAGCCGAAATCGACCCTGCTTGATACAAAGAAATGAGCCTGCGCCCCGACAGAAAAAAATGCTACCGGTGGGCGACGATGATGGAGATTCTCAAGTTTTTAGCGACCTCTCTTCTTTCTTGATATCTGGGCAACTGTCTATTTCTGGCTGATTTGCCTGCAGCCACTCGACAAGACAAAATGTCGCCAGCGTCTGTGCTGCTGCCTCATTTATTCCATCTTGTCCTCCTTCTTCTTCTTCCAGCTGCAGTTGCAGTCAAATAATGCATCATCAATCGCTGGCTCTCATCCCCCTCCTTCTCTGTCTGTTTAAGGTCCCACCGAGGAATCTAAGCCGAGTAACCGTCCCTCGTCTCGCCGTCTTCATATACTACTACTGCTATGTCTCTCTCCACCCCAGGAACGCTTGCACACACGTACCTCATACTCGAAGGATAAGAGCGACTTCGGAATTGGCCACTTGTACTTTAATTCGTCCTCATGAGTGCAAATTTACTGTACGAGGATACAAATAGATAGATATGCACGCATGTCTTGTGACGTCGTGGCTCGCATGGTGGGGCCAAATTTTCAACTAGCTAATGTGCACACCTAATGGATCCGTCTACTTTTTTCCAGGGGTCTCTACTCTGCACACAAAGTCAGAGGGGGCAGTCGTGAGACTAAAAAAAATGGCGTTGGCATTTTTGAGAGGATGTTGTTGCGCGTCTTTTTTTTTTTTCCCTCCCTCTACCACCAAAGACGGCGTCTGCTTGTGTGCCTGCGCGGCTGCTACTACACAGCTAGACATTTGGTAGTCGCTGGCTCGGGGGAATTGATCAGGGGCGATCGACACAAGGGTGGTTGGCTGGTCCGTGGCTCAAGAACGAAGCTATTTCTCCTGGGCTGATCGATGAGAGCTTCTCTCCAATAACTCTCAGTAGTATTGGTTATTATACGCAGTACCGGTCCAAAGCTAGCTGCAGTACTGCTTTTCGGGGTCTGGGAAGAGCGGAAGGGATGGTGATGAGGATTCCCCCAGCCGTATCATGAGTACCAGTACCAGAATTTCATCCATTCGTTCAGACAGCAGTGGTGATCTACTGAAGTAGAAGGGACAGCAACGACTGCGCTTGGACTGAGAAATTAGAATATTTTGATACAACATTCTATAATCACTGAGGACTGGAGTCTCTTTCCCCTCGAAAAAAACCAGCAAGCAACTAGCGCAGGCGATTTTTTTTGTTGATTGCTCTCTCGTTCATTTGCTGCTGTTGCTAGTTACGCAACTCATCCCCCTCCTCTCATCCTTTCATTCGCGTCTCCCCTCTTTGCAGATCTGATATACACGCACACAGGTGGAGAGACACAATAGCACTCGCGCGCGCACGCACACACACATGATGCTGCATATGTAAAAAAAAATCTAGAAGTGCATAATACGTCAGTTCGTGGCTCTAAATGACCCTCAAATATGTTCTCAGGACGAAAACTTTGTAAAGTACGTGCAGTAGGTGCACCATATTAGAGCAGTGGCACTCAGCCTCGTCGCATTCTTCCTTCACACGTCAGAGTACAAGCGGCAAAGCTCGAAATCTTCTAGCAGTTAGCAGATTGGCGTCTGTATGCACTGCACATATGTAAGAAGGCTAGCGTGAGTCCCCAGCAGCGGCATATCTTGGTTTACAAGAAGCAGTGTCGCTGTTACCCCGTTCACCTCCATGTGAGAAACATATGAGTCATGTCTTGCTCTACACATGCAGCAATGACGTCGTGAGCTCTCCCCAGGAAGGAAGAGGAATGCAGGATAAGGTTGAAACCCTGGAATTATAGACCTAGATTGGCAAAAAGATCACAGCGGTCTCTCAAGTTTTGTTCCAAGAAGTTGGCGAGCAAAAATCTTTCTCCCGGCCAATATGACTGTAACGAACGTCGTATACTGTACATATGCATGTATGAACGTAAAGTGTGTGTGCATTGTGAGAGAGGAACGCGCCAATTATCCATGCGAGGAGAGGAAGAAAAAACGAAGTAGAGAGAAGAAGGCTCCCGATTTTTTTAAGTCCAAGTGGCGTTTCCAAGCCTTCAAATGGCGCGGGGCGTCGGCTTGCAGCAACAGGCCTGTGTGAAGCTCAAGGCCCCGCTTAAACAAGAGGACAATTCTTCTCCACCACTTGACAATACTTAAGTGCTCGTTAAGCATCGAGTTCCTCGTGAGTTAGAAGGAATTCGTGAAGAGATGCACCTGGGCAGGTCAGAAATTCGCACTTGCAATCGGATCTTACGAGGCCTAAGCAACAGCAGCAGCCAAGCTATTCCGTCTGCCGATTATTAACGACATCCTTTCGTGTATGTGCTGATGGAGGTGGTGGTTGAGCCTCAATCACCCTGCCGCTGCCGCCGCCGCTGCTGCCGCTGCTGTTCTTGCTGTTGCTATTCCTCCCGCTGCTGCTCCCGCTGCTTGGCTAGGCCGCTCTCTCGTCCGTACGACGTTGTGCCAGCCAGTCAAGTGTACCTTCCTCCTCCCCTCCTTCTCTCGCTATTCTCCACACATGCCCATAGGCCCATAGGTGGATGACGCTGTCTAAGGTATTAATAGTGTACTACTACAGGTAGGAGGGAGCAGCTGAGCTCCCCATGTGTCGGAGAGCTTGCCTTGCCCCCTCACGCACACTTCCCCATACAGTAACAAGTCTACACACACGCAGCTAGCGCTCTACATAGGCAACAAGTACACGCCGTATGCACGTACGTACATACTACACATGACAGCCTCTCACTCTTCTCCTCCCCAAGGTTATCGCAAAGAGCGAGTTGCATGTGCGTGTGTGCCCGCGTTTGTGCGCGTGTCCGTGTGTGTGCGCGCGCGCGTGTGCGCGTGTCTGGGTGTGTGTGCGCGTGTGTTTGCGTGTGTGTGTACATGTGCGTTTGTGTTGTAGAGATAGAGAGAAGAAGAACGGCAGCCAATGACAAGGCAGAGATGCCCACCACTCATCCAGTCAGGATCCAGCGTAATTCTATCGGCGCCTGCTTAATACTTGATAGGGGCGGGATGAGGTAACTTTTTCGCATTCCTCTATCAATAAAAACTGAGTCTAAGGCCCATGACGAGTCAAAGGTGCCTACAAAATGGGTCAGAGGGTACATGAAACTAGCCGTGTACTCTTACGTGTACTACAAGGGTTTCAAGTGTTACGTGCAGTCGGCCTCGCATGCTTGCCTCTAGGCCTGACCGAGTGAAAGGGGTGCTGTCGTTTCTGTCCAACTATGCCAACTAGTTAGACGACGTATATTTTTCATGGCTTGCTCTACAGTGTGTGTGTGTGTGTGCGTGTGTGTGTCTGGGTGAGTCCGTGTGTGTGTGTGTGTGTGTGTGTTAGCTCCTCCTCCTCCCACTCTCTGTGGGCCTACAAATAATATATGTTTCCCTCCCGCCAGCAGCAGCAGCCTTCTAACTCCCTCCCTCGGTTCGTGAGAGGGTAGAGAGGCCGCCCGCCTGCCCCCACCGCTGCCCGTCGTTGCCGTTGCGGCGGCCGCAGCCGCAGTCGCCGTTGCGTGGCCTACGTGTGGCCTACCCCCAACTAGGCACATCGTGCGTGTGCTACTTGCCAACATCTCGCCCGCGTGCGCGTGCGAGAGAGTGAGAGAAAGAGGGGAGGGGGAGGCAGAGAGGGAGGAAAAGCAGCTCGGGCGTTTTTCGAGGGCGCTCAACCCTCTTCTAGTGCTCGAGCTCTCCGCTCTTATGCCTACTTACTCTACTCAACCACCGGCGCTGCAGCCGCCTGTCCGGCGCTTACGTCAAGTAAGGGGAAAAGACACGTACGTACTATTGCAGCCAAGCAAGCACACGAGGGAGGAATGGTGTGAGGACGGGGGAGAGCGCGCCCGTGCTGGCATTCAGGCCGTAGTGACAAGATCGTCGTCGGCGGCGTAGGAGAGCTTGATCAGGGAGAGGCATGTGCGTGTACAGCGACGACGCCGCTTTGGGGTGAATTGCGCTGCTGTGGCGGCGGCGGTGGCGGCGGCCGAGAACGACGGCGGCGGCGAGTAGGAGGGTGCAAACGAACTGCGGCTGCCGAGAGAAAAAGGTTCTGGAGGAGTCAGCAGCTCCTCTAAAAACTCTCTCTCTCCCACACAAGCACGCAGACACGCAGACGTTTTGGGGGACGAAAGAACAGCAGAAACCCGCCCCATCTCATGTGTGAGCTGTGTTTCACAATCACATAAGTCAGAGAAGACGACGAATCTGCACATGAGTGTCTGTTATCGCCAGCTACCTACCCCGGTGACAAGACTGTGAACTACAGCAATAGTGTTTTTTTCTTGTGTCCTCTACGTATGCATCGTACTGTACTGAAGGAAGAAGGAGAGCACTTCTTATTATGATGTAAAGTGTACGTTTTTCCTGCTCCATTTCGGTGATTTGTGTGACTAAAGTGTGAGTTGACTATAGACAGCAGTGAGTTCTTCCGCGTGTCAGGAAGGAGAAGGAGGAAAGGCCTACGCTGACCAGGTAAGACAGTCAAGTCACCACCACCAGCACAGGCCTACTCTAGTGCACATAGTGAGTGTACGTAGGCCTGCCTTTCTCTGTAGATCAAGGGCGAAAGAGGGGCACAAATGTTCTGAATAATACAGGGAGACAGAGAAAGGTCTACATGTGTAGATGTGAGAATGCAAACCTCTTTTGCAATAACCCTTATTGTCCCCCCCCCCGCTCCACGCTGCATTTTTTGTACCTGGCTCTCTGTGAAATTTGTCGGGTGCAGAATTGACTGGTGCACCCTGAGCCCCTTTTCTGTCTCTCACACTCAATCACTCAATTGCCTTCTTATACTCGGGTGCTTCTCACCCCTTCTTGCTCTCTCCGGGCTCAGGATTAAAATATTTCTGGTCACACGCGAGAGAAGGCGACAGAGTTTCCTCACGTGCTGGACAGGATTACGAACTCACACACGTAAGACTAATTCTGGAGGTAGGACTTGAGTCAATGTATAGGGTACTTAGTAAAGGAAAAGAGAGAGGCAGAATCAGCTGACACAGACAGTAGGGCTAAATAAACGTCAAACTTCGTTCTCACTACTTTCTTTTTTTCGTTGTTGCTATTGCGTTGCTTATCCTGGCACCAGTGTCACCTTCCCCCTTGTACTGTTACCCTTTCTTTTCTTACTGTCCACCATACGTACGAATGTCCTGCCGCGCTCGGTGCACCTAACGTAATTTCCATATCTGACGTACGTACACAAGCAGTCATTTATTAGTAGGCACGCGGGTTGGTGAGTGCAGGTGAAGTAAGCGGCGTTAAGGCACTGTTTCGTCGCGCGGGTGTAATTTTGTTCCTTGATCTTCGACCAAAATGTGACAATCGAACCCACTAAGACACTAGTATCATCTAAGCAAGTTCACTTTGTCAAGTCTGATCGCCCGAAATGAATAGGGATTATGACATGTTCACAGCGGTTTTGAAGTCCTTTCCCCCATACCATTTACATTTCAGATATGCTGACCCACATATGAGTGACCTCTTTACCCCCTCTGCATGTTTTCCTCCCTCCCCCTGCTCTCATATTTTGCATGCGAATTGCCACACTCACTAGGTTATAAGAATGAAGTAGAGGGACTGGAAAGAAGAAGGGTTCAAGACGTCTATTATAAACTGTTTTGAATTTCCTTCACCAACGTGCTGCTCCTGGGCTTGCACGTTTGTCTATGAAAGTACTGCAAGCCTGCCTACCCACTCACTCATTCGTCAGGTCGCTTGTTCGCCCTCCCTGGGTCGACCCTCCTCTTCCCCATCCCAACCCACCCTGTCGCCAGGTTGACCCAGTCTGTGGGTGCGAACACCCTCCGAGGGGTAATCCTCCTTCCAGGAATCTTGAGAGCAAGTTTTACCTCATAAGTTCTACTAAATAAATGAGCTTTCTGGGCCCCCGTCCATTGTTGACAGGAGGGGTGGGGTCTAACCCCTCTTTCCTCGTTAATGACTCCCGCGGGCTCCCGCTACCATGCCAAGTTTGGCGCCAGCCAGCGGTCCAGCTGTCTAGGAGATGCAGAACGGACACGCAGACAAACACCCCTCCTTTTTACTCATATACGTGCAACCCAATATACTTAAGGCGTAGTACGATGAAGTATTACTATTCTGATTAGCATGCTCTCTCTCTCCCCCTCGCCCTCTGTGCGTGCGTGCGCGCGTGCGCGTGTGTGTAAACCAGAACACTTGCTTTCCCTATCTTTTAGCCCTCCCTCTCTTCGTCCTCGAAAGTGAAGCAAGTACGTACGTCCTCGTACTTGTAAAAAGAATACTTGGAGGACACGTGGGTTCCTTCGGGGTGTGGGGAACGGGGGGAGGGGGGGGGAAGGGAGGGTGAAAGCAGAACAGGTCATGAATGAAGTGGGAAATTGACGAGAATTGAGGTTAGGGATGAATGAGCAATAGCGAGGGGTAAGCAAAGAATGGAGGGGGAACAGTAGTGGAGAATTTTCCAGTGTGGGGTGACCTCGTGGCGCGGGAGACACACGTTTTCGCCCACCGGGTGGGTGCTCGGTCATGCACACGACACTGAGGACTAATTTCATTGCATCCGGTTGCATTGAGAAGCTGTGCGCCGCCGGTGGCGCATGTCGATGTGCAAGCACACCAAGATGCACGAGTGCATGCAGTCGTTGCAGCTGCCCAAACGACCTCGAAGCCTGCTACTAATGTCACAGACACCGCCTTCTCCCAAGACAGCCAGAAGGGTAACACCTCCAATGCACAGACTAAATACTAGAGCTGTTCTGGATACGCATGCAGCGAAAAAGCCATAGGGTTGGAAGCAGAGAGAAGTGGAATTAGGCCAACTCCGCTGCCGCCGCCGCTGTCACGACCGCCCTGAGAGGGAGGGGGAGGAAAAGAAAGGAAGAGAAAGCCAGCTAGAGTGAGGGAAAGAAGGCCCCCGTTCCTCCCCTTTTCTCCCTCCCTCTATGCCCACGTATGTACTCCAGTACTTTCTCGTACTGCGCAGAGACAGGGTCCTTCTCAGGCGCAGGAAAGGGGGGAGGGGGAGAAAAGAGCCTTCTCTCCTGAATCAATATCCTCTCTCTTCCGGAGGCCTTTTCTTTCTCCTTCCTCGTCCTTGGTTGCGCCTTCTTTCTGCTGCGGCCTCGTTCGTCAGAGATGCTTGGGGAAGCCTCCCCCCAATAAGCATCTTCATTTCTTTACTTATCTAGACTTAGTTTTGTGAAAATGCCAGATGGATGGAGAAGTGCTCGACCAAGTGGACCCACAGGGAAGCCTCATTGGGTGGATTCTGACGCCTCGACACAAGTCCAGCTGGCGGGAACGCATGGTGTTCATATCTGACCATTCACTCGGTTGGTCATACCTGTGGTCTGCGTGCCACACGTGCAATGGGGGCCATAATCGATTTCGCATGCACCTTTCCTCTCAGATATCTGGGGCGACAGGAAATGTGCTTGAAAATGAGGGGTTTTTTTTCTCTGCGACACCCATCAGTCACGTTAATCAGCATTTGAATAAGAAAGCGAACGTGCCAGTACATGCGAGATCGACGTACGTGCACTCGTGTGTTTCCTACTGTGGCCAAAGTAAAGAAGGGGCCCTCATGCGGGTGCAGTGCTGTGTTTTTTTTTCTCACACACTCGTTCATTCCTTCATAGAGACGAGTGCTTAGTACACACACACACGCACACACAACAATTGCAGTCAGTGAAAGCTCTCTTTTGCTGCTATGTGCGGGTGTGATTGGTGTTGGGCCTTCTCCCCGAGGCATTCTGGCACTACTGTACATACAAGATTGAGGGAGGGAGAGCCGCGCATGTGCCCCAGCCAACCAGCAAGTGGTGGCAGCCACGACGAACCTACGTATGCACTGTTACAGTTAGAATATCTCTTCCTCCCTTTCCTGCTTTCTACGTATATGAGAACTGGCTCGTCGCCCATACATATTCACGTGCACCGGAGGGGGGGGAGAGGGTTGTGGGTATATGTGATGACATGAGAGTTGGAGAAAAGTGGAGGAGCCATGGAGAGAGTGGAGGAAGAAGCCTGGGCTGTTACGACGGAGATAGAAAATTGGGAGGGGAGGTAGAAAGCTCATTTTCATCCTTCTTGTGTTTTCTTAGAGTAGTAGGTGCCACCACCCAGAGGAGAGAGAAAAGACAAGTCTATGCATCAAAGAGCCCTAGAACTGCTATGCCTGTTGTTCGCCTGTGAATGACTGGCAGCTCAGAGGTCACCGCTCGGCATCCCTGATCGTGGCTGCTCATGCTCGTACCTACGTAATGGTCCCGCACAATCCATGGTTGATGACAACCTTAGTACCATCCGATATCTATCTATCATCAAAAGGCCTCCTGTCTTCCGGGAACGGAAAGAGAAAAGCCTTGGCAGCCCTCATTCTAGCAGCTATGGAGGTAGAGGGAGGCAAGAATGGAAGGAAAGAAGAGCTTCGTGCTTGTGTTCTCGCCCAAGCTCTGCTGGAAGGCTTTCCTCCCCTCCATCGTGGGTGACCTGCGTACGTAGAGCAGAGTGAGAGAGGTGGAAAGGGTTTTCCCGGTAGGTGCCACCCTCTCCGATCCAGAGAAAGAGGACTGAGATAGGGAGCAGGATGAAGGCGAAAGTGGGTCGCAGAAGGACGAGGGTGAATTGAGCAGGGAAGAAGGATGGGTGCGTGTCCTAGATTGTTTTACTCCTCCTCCAGTCGACTTATGACGGCGCCAGGATGCACGACCATTGCTGCGTGACATTGGTGGACACAATATTGTTGCCGGCCACTCGCGGCGTTGTCGTGTCGCCATTCAGTGAGGAATTTTCCTTGGCAGACGTCGGGCAACTGGATTTGACTATGATGACAACATACCAAAATTCATCAACAACGTAACAACCTGGAGTTTTTTCCCCGTCAGCTACGGTGTAAATCCTTGCAACCAGAGAGAAAAACATCGACTGCTGCTCGTGCAATTCTAAAGTCTCTTTCCTTCTGCATGAAATGTCATAGTAGCTGCACGCTTGTTCGCTAAACCGCTATCGCAAAAACTCCTCTTCTTGCAGCAACGAAAGGAAACATCTTCTCCTCCCTTATCAACGAAAATAATGAGGGGTTGATAAAGGACTGGAGCGACTAAAGCAGCAAATATGTTCAACACGTATGTATCCGCGTTTCCTGTTGTCTACATACAGAAAATGTCCTTTTAGTACAAGCAGAATTTTTAACCTCAGGATACCCAGATTCGTGCTACATTCGTAGTACGAGTTTGTTTCGGTGTAGGTCGCGCTAACATTGTCGCTGGGGGGGGGGACTCTTTGTTCGCAACGTTATTGCAATATCAGGTGAATGTTTTTGGCGTTACAGAAACCTACATTATTCACAGATGTTTCATCTGTGTGTCTCGGCACAAATCGTTGAATGCAGGTTGTGATGGTGACAAATCATGAATGTGCCGGGCAGAAACTTTGAGTAAGTGCGTCACGTAATGCGTATACGTGAATACGAGGACATTTTCAAATGAGGACGATATTTTTTTTTCTCTTTTCATTCTGTTTCTGAGCTAGTTGAGTGACTCTTGGTTCAGCCTCCTCCCCCCCCTTTTCCCCCATCATGGACTGCGTGAGCGTGTGCATGCGCGCATGTTCCTTAAACCTGCTTGTGACGTTGAGTTTGCCACTTGCGAAGTTTACACACACTGATGATGAGGCCAAACGCGAGCCGGAAATATGACTTATGATTGATAGGTTGCTACACCTGAGGATACAATTACAAAATTACGCTACGAGTGTTAGTAGTGAATTGTGTGCGCACTGCGTGTGTGTGTACGTGCAACGAGCAAATGGGCTGGCAAAAAAAAGTCCTGCTGCCGCCGAAGAGCGACTTTACTGCTTGTTACATACGTACGTGGTTGTTACGCACGCTGCTCTATGAAGGTGACCTTCTCCATCCACCTCTTGGAAAAATCTTTCCAAGTAGTCCTGTTGTTGCTACGAGTTGAAAGGACACCTTCTGGGCTCTCTGTTACGTACTTAGCCAGGGCAAAAATCAGTGGCGCTACTCAGACAAGTCACATTTTTACCTATCACAAATGTTGGTATGCCACAGCAATGCTGCAGTGCACAGGTCGACTGCATGGTAGAAGTACTATTTCGCGGCCTCCCTTTTTCTGTGGCAACAAGAACTCCGATTTTGCTACTTGCAACTGAAAAACAAGTCATGAAGCGGCGTGTTTTTTCTGCCTCTCCAGCTCTTTTTTGCCCCTTCTCCTTCTCCCCTTGCTGTAGAGAGCCATGAAACGCAACCGAAGAAGAGGGAGAGTGAGATAAAGTGTGCGAGAGAGGCCTGTTGCTGTTGTTGCTGCTGCTCCCGCACTTTTTTATTTGCCCTACACGACTACAATAGGGACAAAAAGTCAGAAAGATGATTAACAACGTGCAAGAGGCAGACTATAGATGCATACAGAGGGGGCGGAGACGCAAAAAAATCATGCGTTTGTGCATAGATGCATTTTCTTCACTTTCATCGTACGCACAGGGACAACATCGACGAGCCGCGTCTTTCCGCGTCCCAGTGGTACGCGTAGGCGCACTTGCACCAACAAGGGGTGTTCAAGCGTGAACGAGGCTCAGGCTTGGGCAACGCAGGAGTTGAAGGGGATACAGGATGTCTCTTTTTTTTCTTTTTTTAAAAAAGTTATCTTTCTATCCAGTCGTCAAGGGGTTTCCATGCACTTGACCAGATGCTTCTGCCACTTCTCCATGACGGTTTTCTCTTGATAAGATCTCTTAGAAAGATCTTGATTTAAAGCTCCTGCTCGGTGTCAAATGATATCCCTGCCAAATGAGCTTTTCGTAAAGGAAATAGCCAGGAGTCATAGGGGGACAAGTTAGGAGGCCCAATGGAGGGAGAGAACACCCTGCAAACCTCTGATATTCTTGGACTCCATAATTTCCACTGTGCCATGGCTCATGTGCAGCCATGCATCGCCTTGGTGACAGAGCCCACGTATGCTGAACTCGTTGGACTTCTTCCAGAATTTTTTTTTTAAAAAAAGGAAAAAAGACATTCATAACATAGGCAGGCAGAGTTGAGAAGGTGAATCGTACCTTCATGACGGAAAACGGAATCAGCATCAAGTGCTTCGGTTGCTCCTGACCTTGGCCTTGCTGAAAATGTTGTCACTCTCATTGGTCAGACTACTTCCAACCACTTCAGACCTCAGGTGTAGAGTAGAGCATGCACGTCACATCCATGGTGACGGCGGACTCAAGGATGGCCTTTGCCTCATCTCGGTGTGACCTGATCAAGTTTCTTGCCATCTTGACATGCTTCTTTTTGTGGCCATCATAGTGGACATAAACAAACAATCTAACTAGGCTTGCATAATCACCCCATTTCACTCCAGTGCACCAGGTGCAGATGATAAAATGCTGCTTGAGTGACAGAAACTTTGTCTCCTTGCCTTTCCCAGTGAGGAAAAGATAGAGACCTTAAATTTTGCTTGTGTTTCTTTGCGATCTCAGAGAAATCGCGATCTGACTAGATAGTCCAGATGACCCAGTTGATTCTGAAACTCAGGTAAACTAAAAACAGAGCAAGACAATTTTACTCAACGTCACGTGAATGAATACTTGTTAATGTCGTATGTCAAGAATTGCACCTTGTTTCGAAACCGATAGTGGTAGACTTATTTCCAAACTAATATGGCAGATTGAGGACTTTAGAGAAACAAAAAAATTTAAGGCCAAACTACCCAGGTAGATCACGATTCACCAGGTTGCTCAAAGCAATGATGACATAGGTATACACATTTATAGCCTTAATAACCATATCAATGGAGTAACAACATTTCTTTTGAAAAATACTGTCTGCTTTCTAGAGAAAGTCTGTTTACAAGACACGTCTTCTTAATAACTTTCCCAGGTTGTACAGATGAACCAAAAGGTTAATCTATCCAGTTAAATGTATCCAGAGGAAGAAGCATACATGTAAGGCGAGAAAGCACAAGTTGCACTACTTCCAGCATCAAGAGGGGGTCCTCCTGCATAAATGATGGCTTCTATTCAGCTGGGTTGCCCCTGACGGCAACACAGGCCATAAAAATGCAGTCCTGGCTGATATCTGCACATACTTCGTAAATGAGGACTTCTCCACAGTGCTGTATGATCTCTTTCCATTTCTTGAACCAGATGATTCCATCCTGGAGTCAGATCCTGCGGTTCAAATAGTCCATTGCAGGTGTTGAGGGTAGCCAACAGTTCCTGTCCAGCAACCTGCCCTTGGTGGAGGCCTTGAAAAGCAAAAAGAACTTCTGTCTGAGGTTTGATGCCCTTTTGAACTTCTCATTCAGTCACCAGTTCCATTTGAGCTTCCTCAAGTTGCCCAAAAGCCACACCTGGCAGTAGGAAAAGGACATCCATCTGCCTGATGGGGCAGGGTTGTTGCTTTCGTCCTATTAAAGTATGTGAGGGTTTATTTGGCTCATTGAACGCCACAACCAAGGAAACCATCACTCTCTTAACTTGCTTTGTCTTGAAGGAGACCATTTGGCCATTTCTTCCTTATTGGCCGCAAGAACTTGCAAGTTGTGACAACTGAGGTGCCTGTTCGCCCCCAACCGCTTTGCACGGCCATAGACAATGACACCAACGTCCGTCTTCACCCTTTTCTAGAATATGTCGCCTCTACCAAGCCTCTTCTCCGTCATCACCAGCTGCATTACAGGCTTCACTAAGCTTTCCGGAACCAGCTCCTTGACAACAACTGGCACTCTTTGCATGTACAATTCGTCACTCTCCCTTCCAATCCAATCTTTTGGATGGTGCATGTTATGGTGCAACTTCACAGGCCCTGGCCACTCCTAAAGGTGTAGTGAAAATGTTTGACTGCCTCTATGATGCAATTCTTGGCATCTTCACTGAGGTTGAGTTCCCTGGGTAGAGTGAGGCGGCTTTGCTCTGCTTCCACCACAAAGAAAAAACAGATACGACTCAGCTACTTTTCGATTCTAGGCGGCAAAGTTTGATTCACAAAGCATTTTATGGTCAAGCTAGTTGCTCCCTGAGTGTCATGGCAATGTCCTTAAAACTTAGTCATGATAGAGGTCAGGCAGGCCTTTATCATCTGCACCTGCGATACGGAGTGGAAAAAGCTAATTGCCCCTCTCGCATTAATTTTACATTATCTCTGCTTGATCAGACACTGGCTAGGACCATTTATTGGAGGTTTGTAGATCAATGCAGGGCAGCAATAGTTCTTATTTTTCGAAGTGGCCGCCTTTCGCCTTGATACACTGTCTGTAGTCAAAGGGTTGCCAAGTTAGTGACATTTGAATGGAAGGGACATTTTGCCTTCTCCGCACTGTATAGAAAATTTGTGATTGCACGTATTGAATTGGGTGGTACGTACATCGCCAGCTTCACAAATGTCTTCTGGCATAAAAAAGTATTTTTGCCTTAACTTTTACGACAAGCTCTTACTGTGGATTTTTGGTGAATAATCTTTAAGCCATTAAAACATCTAAACATTCGAAACTAAATTCATTCCATTCTTATTTCATGTCAGCCGATTTTTGACACAAGGGAAACTACAAGCAGTTGAAGAGAGGTGTCCCGTGAAACCCCTTCGATTTGAAACATACACAGTTTTAGGACATATTCAGGTCGTCATAGAGGATGAAACCTGCTCCTCTGAGACACAAACTAGTTGCCTCACACAAATCACCCATGGAGATTCGTTGATCCTCCTTGACAATGTTGCTAACTAGCTAAAAAGTTCTCCTTCATCAAGATTTCAAGTTCCCTGTGGACTCAATCTCTCCAACATAAAATTGGAGGTGTCTCACAAGACACCTCTCTTATTAATTAATTAAATTTTCGTTGTCAAACTATTTTCAATTGGTCAAAACACAAAGGCTTAGGCGGCAGCGGCCAGCGTCGTAATGTCCAGCTCTGATTACAGGGGCCTGTATAACTGGCTTCCAAGCTAGCAGCCCCATTCTCTTCAGCTAAACATCATGTCCTCGACCACTGACCAACAAGCCACAGTTGGAAACCTTGGGGACCTAGAAGACAGGCAAGTCAATTCAGAGCATTATGAAGACATTTCCAGCCTCCAAGCTGACAACAAGAAGGCAACACAAGCAGAAACATGGCAACGCTCAGTCACACAAGCCAGTCAATTGTAGCACCTGCAAACAGCATGTCTTCGACAAGTGACACCAGTCTCTCAGGACCATTGCCTGTGAAAAGAACATCAGCCTTGACTCAATGAAACACCTGGCAAATGTAGCAGACCTTAGAAGCTTACAATTGCTGGTCTTTAAGAACATCTTGACTGGACTGTTGGACAGGACACTGAAGAGGGACAAGAAGCTCTTATAGTGGTTCAGTAGGGCCAGGAATGCTGTGAAAGTGACCTTTTGGACCAATCAGATGTGGTTCACAGTCTATCAACACGTGAACCACAGGAGCGCACTGTCCCCAACACCAGTCTGTACCCTGAAGTCAGTTCCCGGAAAAGACCAAAAAAGCTGCCTTGGTGATGGTGTTTGGTCCTGTTGCTGGAAATGTTTTTCCTCCTGTCTTCATCCCCAGGGGTGGGACGCTCAAAATGAATTTCTTCACGTCCCTGATCCTCCAGTCACTGATCAGGTAAATGATGAAGGTTCTGGCACCTGGACAGGTTATACTGCACCAGAATGGTTCCCATCTTGATTCCACCGTCATGCACCTGATGTCCAAACTCGGCCAGGATGGCTAGTGGTCTCCAAATGCGTGGTTATGTTTGCCAGGTTTTCATGCTTGTCTGAGTGAGTTTTGGTACACTGCTTTGTTAGCCACAGTTGTTTAGATCATGATGACTGAATCCTTACGACAAGCCCTTATGGAAATGAGCACAAATTTGTGAGCAAAGGAGACCTTTTCAAGGGATAAAACAACATTTAGCATGCTTATGCAACCTCCTTTCCTAAAGGTAGTTTTTACTGTAATCCCCTTATCCTTCTTTACGTTGAGAACATGATTCACATAACTGTTGGATTTCATATAGTAAAATTGCTTTTTGTACAGGTTCCTGAGACTCTGATCCTCTAAAGCGCCTGATCTAGTTCAGCGTATTCTTCTATACCACGACTCTTAAAAGACCATATGTGAGCATTGGGCTAATTCGACCGCATACTGTACATTAAATTGCGTAGAGGTAGTGGAGACACCATAAGTCCTGCACCAAGTTCTTCTCTTTCTCGTTCACTCTCGAATTTTACAGTGAAGTGATCACTTTGTGCAATTTGGCATGATTGCATTGTTGTGGTCTTATAAGTACAGGTGTAAAGCGCTTAAAAGTATGCCTAAATAAATAACAATCAATTTTTAACAGTTGAACAGATTCTTTTTTTTTTTTGGTTTTAGACGCACTACACTAAGTGATCACTCGACTGTTATGCATGCTTGGTGGGTTTAAGCATCTGAACAGGCAGTCATGGCTAAGCTTGATCGCTTTATTTACCAGTATATTTTCATTGTGCAAGGAACCATCTTGCAGCCTTTTTGAGATAGACTCAGGTCCTTATGAAGAATGAGATGAAGAGTCCCTAGAGAAAGTTCAGCCTCTAAGGACAGTTCTCAAATAATTTTTCTCCAGTCCTCTTGATCAAGGCTTCTACGCTCCACAATCACCCTGCTGTCCACAGTCTGAAGTGTGGCCTTGAAAAAATTGCCCTTGTCGCCCCCCCTACAAAAAACCGTTCCCACAAGTAATCTTAAGCAGTTTAAAAGAGGCACACTGACTCTAAACAGTGCCAGCTCACCAAAATGCTTCTTCAACCAAATTGTAAGTTTCTTGGGCAGATTTTCTAGCCTTGAGAAAGGCCTTAAATGGCCTTGCATTGGTCTGTCATTAAAATTCATGAAGGGTTTCACTGACGCATCGTTTTTCATTGCATGTAGTTTTGGTTTGGTTTGTCTGCAGCTGGAAACGTGCAGCAAATGATGTTGCCAAAATTTTGAAATGATGTCACGAAACTTCGCAATTAAATATTTGCTCTTGTATCAAATTATTACCTTAGTCTTGTTCATGCCCGAACGCCCCTCGTACAACGTACGTACATGCTTGCACCAGAGCACCTACCATGTACAGGTAGGCACGTCCTCTGCATCCTGTCCTTGTCTGGGCTTGACATCCTAGTCATTAATCTACAACATCTTCAATTGCTGTCTACTCTGATTGTCGCAGTTCAGGACAACAGTGCGTAACGCCGCTAGTCCTGGCCCGCAGGTCCTCGAGCATATGCACCATTCACACCAAGCCGTACAGTGCAGTGTTATACAGAATAGTATATGAATGTACTTGTGTACGTATATCAGACGGTTGGAGAAGTAGGAAGAGAGAAAGAGTGACGGACAGAAACGCCAGGGACTCTTGTATACTTTTAGGATCTAACGAGTATCTACCTCTGCAGCAACGAGCCTCTAACTCTTTGTTGACACCTCAATTAGAGATCGTTTGTCAATAAGTGGACGGCTTCACTTGTGCAGAACAGGAAATTTGCCCCAAGTCAGCTCCAGGATCGGTATACAACAGATCTGCACTGCACCACCTGTGTTGCATGCCGTGTGGGTTCTTACCTACTGATAGTGTGCACTGTGGGTAGGCACGCCGGGTCTTTGTTCCATGGGCAAATCTTGTTTACCATAATAGGCAAATTAAAGTGTAGGAAGCTCTCTTTCTCCCTTCCTTTCCTGTTTTTGTTATGAGGCGTTCATAAATTTCGAACGAGACGCGACTCTTTTGTGTTTCTCATACAAATTATTCACATCACATTCTCCTCCGTGCAAGCAAGCAGGCCCAGGAGGGCCTCTCCAGCCTGCCTGTGAGGGGAGGAAAGGGGGGCAGCCTACACACAAACGTTCCTTTCGTTGCGAGCAGCCACATGAGGAGGAGGCCCATCGGCTATCAAAAAAATGCTGTTTTAAAACTCCCCTCTCCACATTGCACGCATGCACACACACACTCAGTCACGCGCACGCACGCACACACTCACACACGCTGCTCCCCCTCCGTCATTCTCCCTCTCTCCTCCTCTGGCTCGTTGGCTCGCCGATCGCATGTGTATGATGTGTGCGTGTGCGTGTGGAGCCTGCCTCTGTGTGCGTGCGTGTGTATGTGTTTTAGTATGCGTAGTGTGCGTGAGTACGCCAAGTGAAGAGACCTTGGGCCTTGAATACCTGGTTTTTTTTGCGGAGGGGAAGTTAGGGCTGAGGCTCCATCCACGAGGACACTTCCACAATCTTGCACGTCAGCTGTTGTAATCTTGTGGATGGAGCCAGCCAAAAGGCCTCAAGATTGATCAATGACGGACTACGTATCTCTCTGGTCACGATATAGAGCTGGAAAAAGATCTGTCACACCAGACTTGGAAGTCATCTGGAGTTCCAGCTTGAACGAGATGAATCAGGGGAACATGGATGCGGGGAGACTTTTCCCTGACGCCTCGAAACAGCTGTATGCAGTTCTGCTGGGAGGCCAATATTTTAATTAACATGCTTCTTTCCTCTTAGCCCTGTGACAAAGCTCTACTTTTAATACCTCAAAGGCACTGAATTCAGACTAAGATTGAACTAATTTTGAAAACGTGGTGAAAGTTAATTACCTGTAAACCACAGAACATATGTGGGACACCACCTACATCCCTCAATGCATCAGTGTGCATGCTGGGTACAGAACAAACCCAAATTTATAAATGTTTAGGAAGTCGAAAAGCTCACTAAATTTGTCACTGTAGCCACTGTTATTTTTCAGAGAATGGAAAGAAGCTGGGATGCATAGTTATGCACACTGCGTACAAGACAGTCGTTTCCCTCGAATTTGGTGGAAGCACCTAATGTGTTGATGAGGGTCATGAGGAAAGACGCCCTGAACACTTTTCTATGAATTCTCTTCATTAGAGGTTGAAGGGTAATTTCCTAGCACTCACCCAAAAGAAAAGCCAGACAGGCTTCTTAGGGTCATTGGGCATTTTGATGTTGTAAGGACGAGGGTCAGCAGCTTTACGTGATCCTTTTTCTGTTATACGTGCGGAACTAGTGAAGACAACGAGCCCATTTTACTGGAGAAAAGTTGGTCACCCTAGGAAAAAGGTCATCACTGTCATCTTTTTCCATTAAGTCTTATTGTGTTGTATGCGGTTTGCACCAAGGCACATCCCTCATGGTATTTGTGTACCCAATAGCCAGGGTGCAGCTCAAGGCGATTAAGAGGTTGTGGCCCGTCCTGCCACAATGTTGTGGATGGAATCTCTTCACTGACTGCGCCTGACCACAAGATTGTGACGACTGTCAGACAACAGGGTAGAAGTGTCCTTGTGTACGGAGGTCTTTCCGGGAAATTAAGAAGCACTCCGGACCTACCTGCAGCGTGAAGTATCAGAACAATGAAATAACAACTCATTGCTGTGGCCATCATAGCACACATTTTCCATCAGGAACAGAGCGATATGTTCATGTGTGCGCGCGAGCGAACAAAAGCAGGGGAGGAAGCGCTAGTACTCGTCCAACCTGTTTTCAAAGATTGCTAGGCTTTTAGCTATTCGTAAACTGATGCGAAAAAGGCATGAATGACATGAAACTGATGTACTCTTGTGTCCGAAGATTTTTTGTTTCATCACATTTTACTTTCCTTCTGTCATGCATGTTTGGCGCTTTTTCTTACTACCGCTGTTTCTATGTCAGTCATTGGGGCAAGTTGGCACAGTGTAAGTAGAAGAAGCCAGGCATCCGTAACAAAAAAGCCACAAACGCATCCACGAAATGCTGTCTGTGCGCATACTACGCCTGTTGCATGCCCACGAGGCAAAAGGTAGCAGCACCAGCAGCCACAACAACGGCAGCTCCAGCGACGGCGGCGGCGGCAGCACCTGCAGCAGCGGCAATGATTGTATCGTACGCGTAGGCAAAGGTACATATGTGCCTGTGCTGCAAGCAATATACACACTGTGTACAGGCGAACCAGGCAAGCAAAAAAAACCCCTCCACTGTTCTATTCGCACGTACGTGAGGCAGGCCATGCTGTACACGCACCGCGCGTAGTGCAACACGTATGCAAGGGCGGGTGCGCGGGCGTTGTTTCGGACCCGCGCGCTCTTCTTCAGCCTGTGGCTGGATGAAGAACAAGTCTCTACTGCTCCTCACGCACCCACCCCTGCTCTCCTCCACCTTCTCCTCCGGCGAGAGAGCGTGCAGATGCGCGCACGCAGAAACGATTTTAGAGAACTTTTCTCCCCTCGCACTCCCCCCCCCCTTCTCGTTTCGAGTTCATGTTTCGCCGAGTCGCTCATAGATGGCGCCAGCGCACGACCATGGACTGCAGGAGAGCGTGGCCGTTGTCCGGACGGGAATTGCTCCTTTTTCTTCTCGCAACCTCGATATGTCTTGCGCAACATCCCAACATCTTTGTGTTGTATCACCACGCGAGAGACAAGTGCTGTAACAATATCAGTCACTTGGTTACATCACGGACACAGATTTTTTTCTTTTTTTTTTTTTTTTTTTGGGGGGGGGGATGAGGACGGCTTCTTACCATACTCCTCGACGTCCTGAAGTTACGAAAGTACCAGAGTAGCGAAACCGATCTTCAGATAGGCCACGCAAGCGCAAATTCTCGTTGCGTGACAGCGGTTGTCTGCTTAGAATGCAAAAAAGAGGAGGTGAATATGCACTGTCTTTCCCATTTAAGTACGAGGTACTCGCTGAGACAGACGGGGCGGTGTGAGCATGAGCGCGGAACGAAAGAAAGAACCCTTCTTTCTTTTGAGAACGTCAAATCGAGCAAAAACGAGACGAACCTCACGAATGCCTGCACGTCAGTTACCGTCATTTCTGTGTCTCATTCTGATTTTTCTCTCTTTCCAGGTAATGCATTCTTCTCCTTGAGGGTAAAGCTACATCTGTTTAATAATATGCGTTCAGGCCTGTGGTCATCATCTCAGGCATGCGTCGAGCGCCGCTGCAAAGCTCGACCGATGAGTAGGATACGGTTGGCTTTGGCGAGATTCAGTAAGTTCAATTATTTGCCAGCGTTCAACAATTGCTTCTGGCAACAACATCCAGGAGTGCGATGAAATCCTGGCTAAGATCTCCTTCCTGTTTGTAACAGCTCCTCCTGCCTCCCCTCATGGCAGGTAGCAAAAGCAACAGCAGGCGGAAGCTCTCTGAGCCAATTATTAACACTTGCTTTTCGCCATTGGTAATTTGTCCGTCACGATCATGGTCTTTAAGCAAAACTTTGCTAAAAGCAACGTACAAGAAACCAGGCGACACCAGGTGTTCTTAAACGAGCTGCGTGAACGATTATTGTTGCCATCACTACATGCATTCGTCGTGCATGCCTGCGCGCAGTTGCTCGTGGAGGTGACGAAAGGTTACTTCTGTGTATTCGCGGGGAAAAAGTGCGCCATACATCAGGTGTTTATCGTAGGATAGTTAGGTAGCTGCAGGTGAAAAGTGCTACCAGTATACGAGGACTGTGTTGCCTGGCGTCGACTGCCCGTAGAATGCGAATGGCATTCGGAGGATGCACGCAGCAGCAGTCTCATGTTCATTTTCGCCGGGTAGACCCTGCTCGCTTGCCGGTTCGGCATTTGCGGCGGTCGCCTCGGCGCAGGCCGCGACCGTGGCGGCCACGGTCGCCGCCACGGCCGCCACGGCCGCCCCCGCCGCCGCCATCCGCCGCACTTGTTCTCAGCGTGTGACGTAATCTGTCAACCCTCAGAAGAAACTCTCTCTTCTCCTTCGCAAGCGCTGCCTAAAGCCTCCAGGAAGCACTAGAGGCAACAACTCTGGAGGTTATTGCACTCCTTGTTGTTGCTCACGTTTGCGCGGCAGCTTCGGCCGCCGCGGCCGGGCCTTCCTTCAGCCGTTGCCTGCTTTCGCGCGCCCGTCGATCGACGTCGCCATTGTCGTCGTCGTAGGAGAGCTTCGTGCGAAGAAAAAGCCAGACGGTCGAGCGCGGCGCGACTCGCCGTTCGAGGGACCGCAATGCTGCTGCCGATTGTTGCGCATGCTCTCCTACTACATACTCGCTCACACGCACGCGCACAATACACACACATAAGCCAGGTATCCTGACTTCAACTTCCTGGGGCGGCGTCGTTGCCTGCGAGAGAGCTGCTGTTGTTGCTGCTGCCGACGAGGAAAAACACATCCATGGTATAAGCCGAAGATTCGGCGAGACAGACAGACAGACCTGGACAGATCTCCGGAGGGAAAACATCACCAGAGAGATCAAATGAGGACAGCGGCAGGAGCTACAACGCAAAAGCACGCATAACCAGTATTACATTGGAGTCAATCACCTCCGTGGTCGTCGGGTAACTATAACACCTCCTGCATTGCGTGTAACGTGACGTGCACATAGGGTGAGTGGAAAGGCACTCCTCCAAAGTGGAGGCATATATTTCTACCTTTGGTATGACTGAGTTTCTGATAGATAAGTGAAGATCTAGTGAAGAAGTGAACTGAAGAAAAAAAAATTGACGCTGCAGAAAAGATATGCACACCAGACCCTCTCCTGCAGAAGCTGTAATTATTTTTCTAGACTGTGCTAATGACTCAAAATTGCTTATTTTTTACTGCAGCAATGTCTAGCCCGGACTGCCACTTTCCACTCACCCTTTATGCATACTCGCGCGGAACTGTGTGCTCATTCTCGGCTTATTATTGACAAAAGCGTATAATTTATTCGAACACGTCCGACTATGGTGGATGTGCGAGTGACACAGAGACACTCAACTACCCTAATGTAGCGACTTGTAGTGACTTACACCTGTATTGTATTGTTGTCTCGCCACCCCGCAGTATTAATCACACAAGGACACACTCACGCTCTTTATGTCCCTTTGTCTCGTTCTCGGGATTTCAATGACATTCGACCCACCCCACCTATGTCTCTGCCAAGTTTTATGCTGCTGCGTATGCCACAGTAAGGGAGAAAAGAAAAAACCTTCAGGGGGGGCAAAAAGTGCCTCAGAGAATAGTGTTGTCAACTTTTCGTGCTCCTTATTCTGCTGCACATACTTGTGTTTGCAGTTCCTTTAACAAACACAGCGGCGAAGGGGACGGGCGTTCAATGACCGAGAAGGGTTGATATCCTTGTTGTAGTCGGTGCAACTTACCCCTAGTTGCTCCCTCAGCCCTCGCTTGCGTGATGTGGCAAAGCAGAGGGGTGAGGAAGAAAGGCTTGGCTAGGACAAGTGCAGTTTGTTGCTGGCGGGGTCGATTGAGACAGCCTTTAGTGCGTCCTCCTCGTCGTCCACCCTCTTGCCACGGCAACGTGATTGTTGCCTGATTCCACCCGTGCCCGATCTTTCAACTCCGAAACTTGATGCTCGGAAGAGAAATTAGTATCTCGAGCAATGACACGACTGTTTTTTGCCCCCAGACCTTCGGACGAACGGGTTTTTCTCTGGAACTGGAAGACGACTCCTTTTTTTTGTCCTTCTTTCGTCAACATCAAGGATAAGATAGAACTAGATTGGCTTTGCAGATGCAGATGCTGGATTCGATAGTTTAGACATATTTCACTCTCTATAATACCGGATTTTTTGCCAGACGAAGAGACAAGCGAGCAACAAAACCCGCACTCACCTACCCAAGCTAGCCGCAACTCATGTGCAAAGCCTGGCAGAGTTCATTGCACCGCACAAGTACAGCATTTCTGTACAAATAGCGCACAGGCTGGCTGTACTTACGTACTGTATGTAAACTGCTTCTTACGGAGACAGACTTTTCTTGGCACGCGCCCTGTCCTTTTACTCCGACTCCCATCCCATCCTCTCCCCCCCCAACCCCCCCCCATCCCCCACTCCCTCCCTTTCCTTCTCGTTTCCCCTTGTTAGCAAGCCACCCTCTTCTCCCCGCACCCCTCCTTTTAACATTCGCGGACGAAACGTGAATAGCAGCTTGAACCCCAGAGATTCGTATAACTTACGTTGCACCTATGCGAACGCTCGCTTGCTCATATCTTCCTCATCCTCTCCTGTAAGGAAATGTTCCTCCACATCCGTCGCCGTCTGTTCCTTCGCCCTCCCTGGCTTTTCCCCATCTCACCCTGACCGGAGCAGCCCGGGGAGGGAAAAGAGACATTTCCCTCACACAGTTTGTTTCCTCGCAACATTCATTACGTAGGAAGGAGGATAAGAATAGAATCTGCGTGGCAGCATCTGCTAGAAGTTCTGCTGAGAAGCTTCGAGGGGGTGAGAAGACGATGCAGGGCAGGGGAAATTCCCCAATCATCCTCCTCGATCTCTCACAGGTGAACACAGGCGAGGAAATGCTGGCTCGGAGACGGAAAAAAAAGCAAGGCCAGATGCGCAGTAGAATAGAGAGCTTCACACAAAGGTTAGTTTCGTCTCCAAAGAGGAATAACTCGTCCTGCTATCGTGCTACCGACGAGAACTTTACTTGTGTCCAGCATCTAGTCTTATCGTGTGCATTTGATTCTGCTCGAGGCAGTCGACCTTGATGCACGTGCACGTTATTCATAGATTTTTGTCCACAAAAAAAGAACAACCGTCTCCATCAAGTGTGCCCGAGTCCCTCTTGGGGACAACAGGGACTCTTACTGAACTCCGGGACTCCCCGTGAGGGGGTCCCGGACTGGTCACGCTTGGATTTGGTGGAATTTCCAAGCTTGTTGCTCATACACATCCGCAGTAATGGGGCGGCGTAGCTTGATTTTTTTCCCCTGGCTTTTTGTATGAATGACGCACTCCTCCAGTTTCCAGAGAAGCCTGAGCAGTCCTCAAAAACCATTGTTGAATATGCGACTTTTTTCCTGCGCATCCTCAGCTACTGGCGAGACCTCGCACGGCCACACTGTTGTCCTTGATTCGTCCTCTATCCATTCCGCCAATCAGAAAGCCCCATTTCTCGATACCTCGTCCCACACACATTATCCAGAGTTACGTTGGTACCTAAGGTACAAGTCTAGCAGCGGCCTGTCTGGAAGCTTTTGTCCTGGCTGTGGCGGCAGCAGCAACCTGTTGGTTTCCTTGCGTACCTATGCATGCCACAAGCTCGAGAGGAGCCTATGCTGTTACCAGCAGACGCTCTTCGGCACCTAGGCCCCTCTTCCCTGGGCGGCTTGGGCTTGGCCGCAACAGGTTCAATTTTTCCTGCCTGGGCCCTGGGGCTAGAGACGGTCATCAAGAAGGCAGGCAGCAGCAGGAGCAGTGGCATGCTTGCCTTTTTTCCCCGAGGATTCTACATGAATCAGTGTACTGCGCATTATGCGCTGTTTGTGGCTCGTACAGTTTGTGTACGGGGCGCACATTATGCTACGCAGTTGTCACTGCTTTGTCTCCACCGACGTGGAAAACTTATGCATTAATGACTGCGACACAGGGACAGAGCAGAGAATTTGATCACAATCACTTGGTTTGATTTTTTGGTCGACAGTCACAGTTGCGACCTCGCTGACAAATGTTCTTGCCCGACCAAGTTCATTTCCGGGAGAAACATTTGTTCACTCGATTTGCACGAGGACGACGAGAAAACGGGCAGACTTCTTTGTACCAGCCGAGCTCTGCGGTAAGCAGAATTTGCACCTGCAAGCATTTTATTTCTACTCCCTTCATTCTTCTCGCCAGAAGAAAAACCCTACTTGCCATCTCATTCCAGACAAGAAGTCTCCGTGCGAAGCATAAAAACGCTGCTTGCAAAGTTGGCGTGGCATACTCGAGTCGTTACCATTATTTTTGCCTGCGCCAGTGCTGTCAAATTTATCATTGGCCATCTTCCTCCCTCCCTCCCTCCTCCTCCTCTTGCTGGTTGTTGATGCCTTTGGTCTCCCTCTACCTGTAGGCAAGCCATACTTGCTTAAGGGTTCTTAGCAATCATATTTGGCTCGTCTCCTCCTCTTCTTTCTCCTCTTCTCTCTTATCCCAGCAGGTACCTAAGGCCATTCCAACCGCAAGTGGCTGCAAGTTCTATTCTTTCTCCCAGGCCAATGTCCTCCAAAGCAGCCGGAGGAGGCGTCTTAGGCAAGCTCTCCAACTCCAAGCTATTCACAGGTGCAGCAGCAGCAACAACAGCAACACTGCCAGATCACAGAAGGGATCACGATCATCCAGAAGGCAATGACTTGCCTGACGTTGCTCTGCCTTGCCGCTGCTGCCGCCGCTCTTGGTGTTGCCTGTGCTGCTCTTCCTGAGCTCTCCTCATTCTTCTTCTTCTTCCCTGCTTGCACATGTTGCCTTGTTGTCGTTACCTGTGTGTGTGCGCGCGCGCTCCCGTGTGAGTGTGCACGGATGGAAGAAGGTTTATCTGTGTACCTCGCATGGTGTGTCTGTGTTACCTGTTGGTTTCCTGCTATGTAGCATCCTCCCCCATTACTTGTGTTGCCTCGCTTTGGCAACAGCGCCACAAAACCATTGTGCGCCTTCTCTTCCCTGCCAACTCATCGTCCCTGTGTGTGTGTGAGCTGGATTTAAGAGAGCAGCAGCAGCTTACGCAAAAGAGGAGGAGGCTTTGGTGGATGGAGGATTTAAAAATGGCGGACCCCAAGCACGACTTGAACTCTTCTCCTTCACCCATTTGTTTTTGTTGGGCGAGCTCTGGCCCCATACAATGTATAAGGTCTCTTTCATCTCCGGGCATGACTTTGAAGCTGATTGAGAAGATTGCTGGCAAGTGTAGAAAAAGACTATTCACGCAGGAGACAGTGAGAAAGGGGAAGTCAAAAATAGCATCGCCGCTGTTGCTGCTTCTTCCCCTTAAGGGATATATTCACCCCCCCCCTCTCAGCACCCATATGCGCATGAACACCCAAAGCTGGGGGAGGAAACGGGCGAGAGTTTTCGGGCATGCTGCCATTTTTATCCGAAGTCAGTACTTGCATACCTGAGATAGGGGGTGTCTCTTTCTCTGAGTAGCTGTGACGCCGCAACTAGGGTAGAAAACATGGGTGTGTAAATGTACGTGGGGCCGCTGTAATTTGACGCTAATCACTAGCAGCGCAACAGTTCTGTGTATCTATGGCATGAACGCTGCTACTGTAGCAATACCCGTCGAGCTATTTACCCTCTCCTCTCCACCAGCACTTCCAGGAGTTTTAACTTTCCACCCACATCCGCACAAGGGTTTCGGACCGTAGAGAATCAGGGTGCAGGAGGAGAGAGAGAACGAGAGCAGAGCTGCCCGTTTGTACGTAGTTGAAGCTTCCTGCTTGAATCGCATTGAGTGATAGCAGTCACGACAGCACAACAGAGCAATAAAACTCCGACGGTTGACTTTGATCCGAATGCACGACAACTTAGGTACTCTCTCCAGTGAGACAGCGGTGGCACGGGGGACAACGGTGGGTCCAGGGGTACAGACGGTACAGACAGTTCATGTCGTTACGTTGAACACAAGCAGAGACATTCTCGCCCGATTCTCTCCCTCGAACTGTTAATGCAAACGTGCAGACGTCGCATTGCACAAGAGAAGGATTTCAATTCAGTCGTGTTTGTTTCCGTCCTTCCTCTTTTTCCCCCTTCCCCTCGACTTCCCCCCCTCCCTCTCCTCATCCCTCCCCTCATTTTTGCCCCTCCACCCCGCACTCGGCTCAACTGAGCTAACACCCCTTACTGTGAAATCACAGCAACAGCAGCAACAACAGCAGCAGCAGCAGCAGCAGCAACAGCGCAAAGCCCAGAGAGCAGAGAACTCGCATTTTGTGTATTACTTATACAGGACTCTGTTAGTGTGAATTGGGATTACGTCTGCTCTCGACTTGGCAAACAGCAAGTGCATCGGCAAAAGTAAACTGTGCCTTAACGTGCAGACGTGCAGGCCCCTCTCCACCACGTCCCTGTCCATACGCGTTATGTAGTGGCAAAACGCCAACTTTTTAAATCCCCACACGTTATCGTAGCACCAGCAATATGAGGCATCGCCTTTTTCCTCCACACCAGCCATCAGTTATGGTTTGGCTCTCCGTCTTTCGCCTTCTCTCAGCATGTTGCGCGAGTTGGAGGGGCAGCGAGGGAGCGCACTGAAGCAATACATGGCAAGCACGTACCCTGCGCAGACGCTGTTGCCCAGGTTGCCGAGGTAGGGTAGATGATGACGGCTGCGTGTGCCTGCCGCCGGTGCTTGGGTGCGTGCGTGAGGGAAGGAGGCAGGGAGTGTGAGAGAGAGTGTGTGTGCGTGTGTGTTGTTTGTGTACAAAGGACATTCACCTCGGATGACAGAGGGGGCGAGCGGCGCTACAGTACATATGTACTACCACACAGTTGTACCATACATACGCACGCACGCACGCAACAAGCCCTGGTATTGTCATGGAAAGGAAAAAAAAAACATTTGGGTTTTGTTGCAACGATTATGAGGGTAGCGGAGGATGCGATACCGCTTGTACGAATGCTGGTGGTAGCCGTAACAAAGGATCATCCCTTCCAATCTGACGTAGTGGGTGTTATCAAGATGTACAATGGTGTGCATGCATAAAGGTAGAGTGAATGCCAAAATAGCTCGATACACGGACTTTGAATGAGTTTCTCTAAAAGCCTGCCTCAGTTCGACGTTCACAAGCAGACAGCTCACTCATGTAGCGGCAACACTGCTCGGCCGGACAGGCGAGGCGAATTAAATCCCAGCGCCTGATCAGAAGCTTTCAAGGCTGATGAGAAAGAAGTCGGAGGAGCCCCTTATTTTACACCGTTTGAGCTTCTTAGTCATGCCACAGAGAGATTTGTGAGAGGCACTCTTTTCCAGTCGAAAATCCACCTGCTCGAACGAGCAACATATTTTGTTTCTACCCCCTTGGCCATCCTTAACCATGGCTGCATCCGCTCTTTCCACTTGGCGAAGTTAAAGGACCAGCAACAAATCATTTTTCACTTGTTGCGCGCCAGGAGAAGCCTGAGAAGAGTGCATCTCTGCCAGACCGTCTGTTCACAGGTCTGAAAAAAAAGAGGCCTCAATTTGAGAGATAATTGCTTTGGTCGTCCGGTGAACTTGCCACAACGCTGTTGCTGCGTATGCCTCGATCAATCCCCTTGTCTCTCTCCCTCTTTCATATACGTACGTACACCGTTGTGTTGCTGCTGCCTCCTTTGTTGCTACAGTACCTTTCACAAGGCTGACGGGGAGAGTTGGTGGGCACGTACACATACTCGTACGTAGTAAACGTCCTATGTATGGCATTGGCATGGTGGGCCCTCTCTCCCCCTCAGCGCACTACCACCAATCAAAGCCTCGCCGCGGGCGCTTTGTCAGAGGTCCTTAACCCTAGGTAAAACTCCCAGCCTATTCTAGTTGTACTGCTACAGGTACAAGCACTGTTGCTGCTGCCGCCGCCCACAACTACTACCACATGGCTGGGAAATGTAATGACGGGGGCCCCTGTGCTATTTCATGCGGGATTAATGTTTGGCTGCCCGCACCTGTGTGCATTACCACTACGGTATAAGTGAAAAATGGAGGCTCTGACTCCTCTCTGGCAGAAATATTATATGTATACATACCGATAGAGCACACACACTACGCATGAGTACATATTGCGAGGTTGGGTGAGGTTCGCACTTGTCTCCTAGAGCTCGCCTCCTTCATGAGCTGAGGCAGCCAAATTGGCTGAACTCATCTTGACACTGACCATTAAGCTTGCTCTTATGGCCGCAAGTCGAATAAAATGCCCCCAGAACATACTTTTTCCCCTGGATCTGCAGTCCTGAGTACAAGAGTTTCCAAAGGGCAGAATCTCAGCTTGCAAATGGTGCAGAAAGTATTGAAGTCTGTTGCGGCATGAAGGAATGGCATGAATTCGACTGTTGAGACTGTCTCCCCCCCCTCCGCTGTGCACGTTATTAAGCGTGCAGTTGTACTGCCATTTTATATAACGTGTCAGCTGCCGGCGTGCACGAGACCTTCACTTGCGCTTCGAATAGCGAGATGCGCCCAGAATCTTGGCAGCACCTTATGAGCTCACCAAGCAAGAACGTAACTGTTTGTTCACCCTGGCCAAGAAAAGGCCAGACAACAGCGGCACCAACAACAAGCAGCAACTCTTTTGTTCACAAAGAGAAGGCTTCAGAGAGACTTTTGCCCAGTCACTCTTCTCTCTGCAGCCTCCAAGATTGCGTCCATCTTCCCCTTTTTGTTCCCCCATCTTTTCTCCTCGTGATTTGCAATCTACGCGGTGAATTAAAGCGAGCGCCTTTCTTCACTTTCCTGGCAGCTCGATTACGTACCCTGTTTTGCGCGACTCTCATTTCTCATCGGATTTTTTTCTCCTCAATTAAACCCCGCCTTACCTTGATAAGGTTTTTAGGAATCTTTTGTGAGTCGGAAACCTCGCCAGTCACGGTTCCGGCGAGTTGGAGTCTTCTTGGTACGGTGGTGAATGGGTATCAAATTATGTAAATGAACAGATTTCTAAGGCAGCTAAGGGAAAAAAAATCTCAAACCGTTCTACACTGATCATTCTTAAGAGATATAACTTGTGTACATAGTTCGAGGATGAGCAGATAAGTTCCCAGCAACAGCCTGCGCTGCCGGCGCCTGGGGGCAAAGAAATCCCCTGCTTGCTGCTGCTTCCTCAATCTCAAGTCGGCGTCGTTTTCCCAAAAAAATCTGCTTTGGCGGCGGCGCTTCCTTCTCCGGCAAGAAAAGAGACTCTCCAGGCAGTTGGCGATCCTGCCTTCGCTGGCGATCGCCATCTCCCATCAGGCAAGCAAGCGTTGCCCTTCAGTTTCATGGCTGGAGAGCTCTCCTGCCTGCTCGCTTGCTCCTGCCACGTCCAGGCGGCGACTGAGCGAGGGAGACTAACTGTACCTACCTGCCTACCTACCTCATACCTGGCTAGCCTGAGTCTGCTTGCACGTATGATGTGTGGTGAGCTGGGGAGGAGCGAGAGAGGGCATCAGAGGTCCTTGCTCCTTGCAAGAAAGTCCAGGCATGCATGAAGGAGGGGAGGAGAGAGGAGAGGAGGAAAGAGAAGACAGGTGCTTCTTTATGTTTCTCTTCCTTGTGAAAGAATTTTTCTACCCATCGCTCCATGCACGTGGCGCACCAAGTCGTCAATAGCTGCCAGATCTTCGGTAATCCTGAACTTGGACGTGAGAGCAGCTCCGTGACGACGTGGAGGAAACAGCTTCGACTGGTACCAGCAACAGGCCAAGTTCCTTGCAATCAAAGCCCTGGAAGAAGCCTCTTCTTTTATTGTTAAGCAGGCAGCACATCGATCACCACGGAGCGTAGGTACGACGACGATTGCGGTGTGCTTTTGCTGCCTGCGGGGGCTTCATGATATAGTGGTGGCATTCAGACGCCTGGTGCCTTGCGAGCGGCAACATCCCATTCAGGACGTTCAACTCTCTTGATCTTCTTCTAAGCCTGCTCAACTAACTGTACATTTGCGCTCTTCCCATTGGGGGACAGAACAAACGTAGGAGAGCAGGTAACAATAAGTTGTAAAAGAAGCTCTGCTGCATAGGTGCAGCAAGGCAAGCAACAGGTTGTTGCAGCGTTTTGCAAACGGAGGAAAAGTTTTCGCCTGCGTTGCTGCTAAAGAGATGCATCTGCATGCCAGAGGGGAAAGGTGAAAACCCGAAGAGAGACACGACGAGCATGTGAGGGAGCGGCTTAAAGCCAATCCTACCGCACTTTTCTCTAATTTCGCTACGGAGAAACAAGCACAGCAACAGTCGACACCTTGGGTGTGTCAACAAACACACACACACAAACACGAACGCACACACAAACACTCCAACGGACTCTTTAACTTTATTCAAGTTGCTGGGGAGGATCTTGAACCCTTAAACCAATTGACACGTGTCAATCTCCCAGCCCTCAGTCCCTCAGTTAACGCCTGGGCAGACCAATAAAGCTCCTTCGGGACCCTAATTCTTTGACCCTCTCTCCTCTTGACAGTTGAAGACGTTTTTTGTGGCCGACGAGAGGTGGGACACTTGCGGTAAGACCAAGTCAGGAGGGGGGAGACGAAAAGGAGTTATCTCTTCTGGCCTTTTAGGGGGGGGGGAGACGAGGGAAGAATGGAAGAGGTCTTCATTTGCCAACCAAAGGGTTGGAACGAGCACATGCTATCAATTTCGAGGTATGCGACGGTGTCACCTTGCAGCATGTTGATACCGGACCCTCAAAAAATAGAGGCGTTCACCGATTTAGGCATTTTGCGCAATACTTCTTGAGCCAGCTAAAAACAAATCGCTCAGTCCTTGACATGGCTAACAGAGACACCAGACTTTGAACCCTTTATTTCTACTCAAAACTTATCATGTCTCAGCTGCAACTGCACGACCACGCCACGGCGGAGCGCTCTAGTCCAGAGTTGAACGTCCGATGAATGAGAGTTGTTGTGCGCGTAACAACTACGAGTACTTCAACACACGAGACGCCACCTCCTCTCCTTGGCATTTGCCTTTTTGGACTCTCATCCTCCCTCCATAGATACGAGTACGTGCACTCAACCTCCTGGGAGAAAGAAGAAGCCCCACGCAAGCAACCGACACTTCTTCAGCGCCGCTTTAGAAATGCCGGTTCAGGATACCTGACTAACCGAAGTGACTGTTGGTGACTTCTTTGCTGCCCTCTTGGCCGGTTATGGTGGGCCGAACCGCGGACAGGGTAACTTCTTATCTCTCCCTGAGAATGCGGCGTCGAGAGCGTCAAGTTTCCTACGGAGGGAGGGAGGGAGGGTCTCTCTTAGGTGTATGAGGGGGGGTTGCCTTTAACAGCTATGGCCAAGCAGGACCCGGAGGGAGTCTTGCTGTTGGTGAAAGGAAAGAGGAAAAGAAAAAATCTTCCTGGAGCTGCTTGCGAACCGCGGCGCCGTCTAGTACCTGCTTGTTTGCTTGGGTTGGGCCATCTGTTTTCATCATCGATTCGCATTTCCTCTCGGCGTTCCCACACCACACCAAGGTTGACGACGAGTGAAGTATGAGCGGTTTGCACATATGAACAAAAAGTGTGTGCGGCAAAGTCATCATGCTCTTGATGCGTTCGAGTCCCCCCCTCCCCTGCAACCAAACTCTCCCTTATCACCGTCCTCTCCTACCCCGGGCTCTCGACGTGATGCTTCTTTGTTTAACCCGCGGTCGCTCCCCAGGTCGACGTTCACGCCTGAATAATATACGCATAGGTGAGGCGAGCATAAGAAGCGTCGCATCTTCTCCTTGAGGAGAGAAAAAGAAGGCGTTGGTACGAAAACGCCTTCTACTGAAGGAGGCGGCAAAATTTTAATGGCCTCTTGTTCGTTTTTCCCTTGGCAATTGCCTTGGCGTCAGCGGCGTCTTGACTCGCTTATGATTGCTTAGCTGCTGCTCCTGCTTCTATGGAGAGCTCATATTCTTTACTACAGTCGAAGTCGTAGCCAACCGTCACTCGCCTGTCGAACCGGCCAAATAAGGCTTCTTCTTTCTTCTTCTCCTTCTTGTTCTTCTCCTTCTTGTTCTTCTTCTTGTTCTGCTTCTTCGACGAGGTAAGACTCATTATGATTTGAAGAAGATTGCCCGGAATGGCCGGATGAGGATCCTTTAGAGAGGAAAATACACGTTAACGACAGTTACTACGCCCAAGAAATGATAATAGCTTTTGTTCCCCTGATCTCTCACCAATTGCTCTCTTATGTCGTTAACTTATTAGGTGCCTGCCTGCCTTAAGTGCACGTCCGGAAAACATACAATGCATGTGGCAGAAAATGGTACTGCACAGCGCACTGCTCACTGCCTTTGTGGCGGGCTACAGTGCCCCCCAACAAGGCACTGACGGTGCGCATTGAAGTGCCTTGTGCTGATTTGTAGTGCATGAAAGGCAGCACCACAATGCACACAAGTCTTGTTTCAAGTACCCCACAAAAGTTTACTCCCTGTTCGCCACTGCGTGATTGCCAACGTGCCGTAAGACTTATGCGCAGTTCGGCCCTGCCTGATCGAAAAAGGGTGGACAGATCGAAAGACACGCGAAAGCCTTTTTTTTCTGTATTTTCCAAATGAAAAGAGGACATGAAACTCCTCAGGGTTCCTCATCGTCAAAAGACCCCAACTACAAGGCCGTTGGTGACGGAGTTGCAGCAATAGGCCTTCCTGGTACCTTTCTTCTTCATTCTTTCCCTTCTACAATTCCACTGCTGGAAAGCTCTACTTTCTCTGGCCTCTGCAGGTATTGATCTGCTTCTGAAGTAACTTTCGCGCCCTCTCTCTCTCTCTCATACCCCGTTTCTCTGCATGTGCTGAAAGAACCCATGCTCTCTCTTTCCCTTACTTTCCAAACATGCTGCTTGCTCTCTTCTCTCTTGGCGGGCCTGTTTACCACCAACGTGCTGGTATTACTCCTCCTCCCTGCTCTTCTTTCTCTTTCCTCTCAGTATCGATTTATCGAACCGTCTTTTGCCTTCCAAGACTTGTGCCACTACCACTGTGCTCTCAGTGTCTTATCGACGGCGTTCTGGAAAGGCTTCAGATCTGTTCGCCTCTCTGTGATGTGGAGAGAATCATGCAGTGAATGTTATGGAGCTCAGTCAGTCACACCATTGCATTACACCACCGCCTACACGAGTTACCAGTGAAGCTTAAGGTCATGTGTATCAATAAGTTGGAGGCTTGGTGTGTGTGTCCATTGTGTTAGTTCAACGAGAAGAGGGTGAAAATCAAGCGGTGATTTTAACTAGTGTTTTGTGTAATAGTGCAGTGTCTACAACAATTTGCATCTCTCGCGCGCGGACACATTTCGCTCTCTCGCAACCCACCGCTCCATTACAGTTCATGCCTCCTTTCGCCTAGGTAAAGAATTCTTGCACTTCGCTCGCTCCGCCAGTCGAGTTGCATGGGGGGCTGATTCGGCCTTAGGACGTAGAGTACACGGCAGTGGACGCCGCTTGTGAGGACACAAAGGTGCTCTCATACGCGGTGGACATGCTCTGTTACTAGGAAATGATGCTACAGGACTGGGTTCCCGAGAAGTCTACCTTTTTTATATGAAGCGCTCGGAAGCGGCATCATCTGTACGGCACTGTACTCTCGTATTGGATAATGCAGACATTAACAAAGTTTTCTTTTCTTCTGCTTACAGGCTCGCTTACTGCTAATCGGCTTGAACTCCCCGGACAGCAACAGCTTCACGGCCAACGGCGGCCAATGCGCGAAAGAAACCCCCTTTCCCTTCTCCTCTTTCTTCCCTGAAAGTTCAGAGTAAAACATGTCTCACGCTGATCCCGGAGGCCTCGTGGCCCCTCCGCCGCCTCCACATTCATCTTCTGCCTCCTCTTCGACTCTGCCCCCTCAGCAGTATTGCCTCAGGTGGAACAATCACCAGCACAATTTGTTGAGCGTCTTCGAGGACTTGCTGCATTCTGAGGCCTTCGTTGATGTAACGCTGGCTTGCGACGGGCTGACGCTCAAGGCGCACAAGATGGTCCTGTCGGCGTGCTCGCCCTACTTCCAGGCCATGCTTTACAACACGCCCGACCGACACCCGATCGTGTTCCTGAGGGACGTGCGCTTCCACGAGATGAAGGCTCTTCTCGAGTTCATGTATCGCGGCGAAGTCTCCGTCGACCAGGAGAACCTCTCTTCTTTGCTAAAGGTGGCTGAGGGACTCAAGATCAAGGGTCTGGCGGAGGTGAACGAGTCTTCACCCCCGTCGCCCTCGTCATCATCGCCGCATCATCATCAGCGGCTCTTGCCCCCTCACCAGCCTCCGCCGCATCATCTCCATCATCATCCGGTCGTTTCTTCGGGTTTTGCGCCCGTCGCCTCACTTCTCGATCCCCTTGCCCTTTCCTCCCCCATGAAGCGCATGTCTTCGCCGCCGGCCTCCGCGGCTGCAGCCGCTGCCGCGGCGGTCCCTACATCTGGCTCCGGCCAGTATGTTGGTCCGAAGCGCAAACGCGCGCGTCCGCGTAGGCTGTCCGGGTCAGAGGCAGTACCGATGGCCCCCGGCTTGACCGAGGTGCCGGTAGTGAGCAGGTCGGCGTCCGAGGAGGGGACGAACGCCCCGAAGGTGGAGAAGGTAACTTTACATCATAGTATTGTTTGAGTAAAGAAAGGCGACATGGAGCATCCTAAAGAAGCAAACCTTGGCACCTTTTGGCATCATAATGACCTGTGGCAAATCTGGTGTGCCCAAGGCACACTCTCATATGTTATCGAAGACATTCTACGCAATATTTCCTCCACTTAGCACAGGCGTGCAGCTTTTTCCCTGTTGCCTTTTCTGTGGTAAAATGTTCCGTATGAGCGTATTTCTTTGCTGAACTCTTACTGATTACCTACATATATTAGGCTTGGTCAAAAAATGAAAATTTCGGAATTTGACTGGGTGCATCTTAGGTTTGTTACGTAATGCCGAAGGGTGAAGATGCAGTCAAATGGTTTTCAAAAAAACTTTCCTTGCGTCCCCTCCGTGGAAATATAGTTTTACTACATAAGTTCAGTACATAACAAGGTGCTCAGATTTTGACAGCCCTGTGACAAAAGTGTAACCACTTTATTTTTAGTTTCATTGGACTGCAGTGCTTTAGTTTTGCATCTAGAAAGTAACGAAGCAGGTCCACATCAAATTTGTAATGTTGACCAAACATCCTTATGTACTGTGTCTAAAAATCTTTAAAGGCAGTGGGGGGACCCAAGAAGTCATAATTTTTTTTGGAAAAGAAGGTGAATTCAAGTGAATAGTTGCAACAAATCTGGGACGCCGCAAGAGATAAAAAAAATGGCCTAGCCTAATATATACATGCATATTTTTATATGTATTGAGTACCTATGTCCTGCATTGGTACCTACTAAATACAGATATCGATTCTACCGTTTGTATAGCTTAGAAACATTTCATTACTATTTCATGCGTCTGCCGCACACCACATTGGAAGTGATACGTGTATCGTTTCACTTGTTAATTCAAATGCAAGATAATGTAAGGCTACGAGAAAAAATACGACAGCTCCTACGTACAAAGATCTTTATATTGATTTTGCTATTACCAGCCGAAGAAGGAATATGCACGTATCCAATGTATACGTCACATATGCATACGGACATTGTACCTACAGTCACCATGTCGAATCTGAAGTCAATATTTAGCATCTTTGCTTCAAACGTCAATCAATTTGCTAACCTGCTTTTATTCTCCTTCTCTTCAGGGTTTGCGAGAGAGTACTGGAGATGTGTCGCCGAGAGGTAGGTTCAACATACAGTTTAACATGTGTCCTTAACTGTAACTCACGTGTTAGAGCCAGCTTCGTAGTAACGATTGACTATAGATACGTAGTGTTCAGGGCTTTCAATCAATGGTAGTTGAGCAGCACGGTGGGTACAATTGCGCCTAGACCTCCATCGATCTGCTTATTCGATACGAGTTCTGCTGCTATTTTTGTTCTCCTCCCTCCCCAAAATCGTGTACTTGGTTACGAACAGCTTTCTCCACTCTCAACGCTAAGGCTCACCCTACCCCGCCTCTCCAGAACTGTGTATACCACAGCTAAATAGGAGCCAAACAAAAGTCCTGCTACAGCGCTGTGTGATAAGTAACACTTTGAGAGGCTTTTGCGCTCTACCTGTACGCTCCATCAGAGAGCACAAAAATGGCTGCTTGCGATGAAATACCTGCAATGAGCACACCACCTAACACGCACATATTGTACGAACAAATGCAATACCAGCGTAAGGAAGGGAGATATCGATTAAGAAGTCTTTCTTCCAAGGGGAAGGGAAACCAAGAGCTGAGAAAGGACGTATAGAAAGAGGGAGCAGATCGATTTATCTCTGCTGCACAGCATACACTGTACGTACAAAAATGTGCAGTACTCTTAGTACAGTACCATATCCCATATCAAGGAAAGGAGCAGACAGAACATCGATTTTCCTAGATAAGGTATGAAACCTTGCGTGTTGAGAACAAGTCAGTGTTGTAGAGAGGAAACGAGAGGAGTTAGGAACAGGGAGAAAATTACGAAGTTACACTTACAGCACAATTGCATTCACAATAGTACATTGCAGGTGTGTAGAGAGTCCACACGACTTACATAACGGCAGTGTGTGTAATGATATAGCTGAGGCACAGAGCACCATAAATCACATGTATCTCGTGGGATGTTTTAGTCATGCGTAATTATTTAGTGCTTAATTCGCGACATTGTTTCATTAACGTCATTTTTTCTTGCTTTTTTCCAGGTGCTAAAGCATTGGACGTTATGTCCGAGGCTGATAGCATTGACGGCCGCGGCTCAGGTGAGTTTCACTTCGTCCAGGAAGAACTTCTTCCTGGAGGGTAGAGTGACGAACAGACGTCAATGCATTACGTACTTATTTATCGAGTAACCAAGGTATCCAAGGACTCGTTATCCCGACTCGTAAGACTTGCACGCATTTGCTCTTGTATCCAGTGCACCACGACCAAGGATCCTCAGCGATGATTCGACAAGTTCCCAAGAAGAGGCTCTACATGGATCGCAACAACAGCACCGGAAGCAACGACAGCCACACTAACGGCGCCAGCGGTGGCGGCGGTGGCGCCGACCGGGATGACAGCGTCCGATCGCCTGGCAGCTCGCAAGGGACTGCGTCTTCGGCCGCATCCTCATTTCAACTGCCAAACTCGACCACGGAGTGCTGCGAGCCCGAGAATCTCAGTCTGAAGAAGGAAGACCGAAGATACAGCAGCGAGGACAACGCAAGCACCCATGGAAGGATCAAGACCGAGGAGGAAGAAAACGTGCCCAAGGTGGGAGACTCCATCAATATGAAGAAATTCTGGGAGGAGAGACTGGCTAATGGACTTTACGGTCAAGGAGGACTCTGCGACTCAGCATCGTCGGCGTCGCCCTCTCAATCACCGGTCAAGAACAACGGCGAGAGGAGCGGCAACAAGATGTCTGCTTCAGCGGCGCTTTTAGCGGCTACTGCCGCTGTAGATGCGGCTGCAGTGGCCGCGGCCGCGGATACCGGTTATCTGGCTTCCTTTCACTTGCACGCCGAAGCGGAGTTGGCGGCGCTCTATGGCGCAGCAGCCGCCCAACAGCAACAGCAACAAAGTTCACCCAACTCTTCTCCGACCAAATCTTCTTCCAAGGAAGGCAACCCCATCAGCATCCGCAGCTTCTGCATTCAGGAGGGCAACACGTACCGCTGCAAAGTTTGCAACAACGCCTACACCCATCCGTCCAACTTCCACAGACATTACGTCACCACGCATCTCAACAGGAAGTCGTACCCGTGTACAGTTTGCTCCAAGAAGTTTAATCGAAAGGACAACATGACGGCTCACCTGAGGGCGGTGCACGGCTGGGGCGGAGGAAGCGCGGCCAGCGGCAGCAGTGCGGCCAGCGGCGGCGGGTTCGACGCTGCTACTTCGCCACGACCTCAGACGCCAACCACCCCGGCTTCCCCTGCTGCTGCAACGACTGTAGCCGCCGTTGCAGCCGCGGCGGCCGCAGCGGCCGCCGTGACGTCTCCTGAACAGATCTCGCCGCATCCCACTGCGGTTAACTGATTATGTAGTGGGAGATGAAACACACTCATTCACATTAAGCGTATCGTTCGTATACAATTGCAATGGACAAAAGAAATTAAGCCAATTTCTTCTTTATTCACACACGACATTGACGTCTACGACTGTCAGAAGATTATATGACTTTTTCACTTTTCTACAAACTTATGACGGATGCAAACGCCCTATCCCTTTGGTACGCTAGTACGTACATGTGCAATAACATGCCATGTTTTATACCTTTCTTAAAGAATCTTAATGCTGCGGACAGTACCGTGTGCTACTGCATACAAGATGCTGCACGTATGCTCTGCGTATGTATGAAACCATTCACACAACAAGAACTTCAGGCATTTTTGACATTGGACTCTCTTCTGAAAACATGACATCAACACTGCATCTCAGGTCTCTCCGATAGCGTATTATAATCTTGGCATTTTTTCTCCAAAGTTTGTATAAAACTTGTATTTATGTGAGTGCAATCGTTTGCTTTTCGTTTCAAACATGTTCCAAAGTGGCATTTCTACTTTTCTGTACATACTGCACGGTACTATAAGCTGTCCACCATTACTAACTGTACGTGCACACATAACGTTGTAGGGCATATATTTTTTAGCCAGACCTGGGATAATTACGCAAAAAATTGAAAATTTTAATCGACATGATGCATTACCCTGTGAAGAATGCAATTGGCATTAGTATTAGCATGACAGAATTCAGACGGTAATTGCATTGCCGTCACAATTAGTGCTCGCATTACATCTGAACGTGCTAAAAAACAAATGAATCTTTTGTATACAGTACATCTTGGAAGGAGGTCAGCTCCACCACTGCAACTCGCCTAATACTGCTTATACGCTTGTTTTTTAGGCTGGGTTTAAGATTCAGAGCTTGAATTGTTGCAATGGGTACGAAGGGAACTGATTTTTGGACACTTTTGCTATGCAAAGTAAAAAATGCAGAATGTGAAGAAAGGTATTTGCCGACGGGGGTGCATTTTAACATTTTTCGGTAATTAATTAGCACCTTATGAACCCAACAGAACTTGTAATGCATCACACATTGGGTGAAATTGCCATTACTTATGCAAGGGGGTTCATAGGTGAAATTAGTTGAATTACTAATCAATTATCCCAGTCTGGTTTCTACGTACCTAAATAACCTTCTGCTATTAAAGCAAGGCTTTTGTACATATAAGTTATTTTCTTACCAACCTCTTTTGTCACATATACGAATTAAGCGAATGTCTAGCAAGCAAGAGTTAGTTGACCTTAGTCAGAATGAATTGGTGCTTGTCCCGTCGGCATGACAGAAGAAAAACAAGACTTCCCCGTTTTCTTGCTCTTCTTACATGCTAATTGAGGACTTGTTCGCTCATAGCTTTAAATATTTTATATGGTGTGCACAGTACAGTACTGCGAGAAGAGCACTACAACGTAATTACGTACTACTGCGTCGCTCCAGAGATGCTCTTCTTCTACATAATATATTTAGCAACAGGACATAATGTAATGTTTGTTGGCTTCTCACCATGGATGTTTCACATGCCGAACTGTTTTCTTTGATATTTTGCAGTTTTTGTACCATTCAGACTCCAGCTTTTTGTAACCTTTTCTAAGGAAGATACTGTAATTCTAGATTATTACCTTGCACAGCTGATGTCGCCACACACACAAAATTGCTGTCTTCCAATGTTGTGAATGTTGACATACTGTATACCAACTGCTACAGGTGTTCAGGTGTGAGACACACACACACACACACGCACACACACACACACACATACATACACAAAAAAACAAACACATAAACACACTCGCAAGATCCTCATAAGACAATGAAGTTCTTGCCTCTTTTGTAAATTGTGTGCCTTGGCATTGTTACTTACTCGTTAGGCAACAATGAAAAAAAAGCTGTAATGTTTGTCAAAACTTAAGGATGTGTGAGAGTGCTTTTTATATGACTACTGTTTCATTGAGGATGCGTCAGAACATTGGATTGTGTGGACTACCTACTTTCGTAACTGTCAGGTACAACTATGCACAGATTATACAAGAAACCGGAAAGGACCAAATTTGTACCAATAATAAAATACAGTTTGTACCGTATAACGTACCATTAAAGCCTGCTATCGATACCTTCGGTTAACTTTCTCCAAGGATTGGAAGGATACATGCTCAATTTTGGTTGCGCGGAGTGCATTAACAGTGAAAGTAGTAGTAGTCAAAGATTGGAGGTAAGTTGTTCCCGAGTGAATGCATTCACGTTTTTTGTCTTCACGTGTGAGTTGAATGGATCATTGACATTCGACACGCGGTACTTCGCGTGAGTGATTTTCGCGGGATAAAATTGGCTGCCTACGCTGCAGTGCCAGCTTCTGGTCTGAAATCTGCGCCTGAAATTGGTTGATCACAAGTCAAAATTCAGCACCATGACCAACTTTGTTGCTGCCCTTTTGATACTAGAGCGCCCAAAGTGCGTCGACCCCTAGAGAGGGCAACGCCTTTGGGACTGAGTTTTCACCTTTATCGGCGTGGTTGCTTGATGACACGGGCCAAAGTTCTTTGGGGGAGCTCCCAGTTCTCGACTGACTTCACCAAAGAAACACCGAAAGACGTCAACAATCAGTCTCAGCTACATGGCGCTCTCTAGTCGTGGTCGCACTTTCGGCGCTCTAGTATCATAATGGGCATCAAAATGTCACAAAGTTGACCGGATACCATGGGATCTTCTCATGAACATGAGTTCCTCCGGGTCGCAATGACCCATGGCACTTGGAAAATTAACCCCCAAAATGTTTCAGATGAGGATATGCTGGAAATCCAAATCCACCCGTTACAAAGACTGTATTTGAGCTACAAGAACAGGCATTTGATTTTTCATCTCTGACGACA
>JAAUXU010019054.1_pt1 | contig 56872 bp, 37 predicted proteins | sample 7278151 | NCBI WGS metagenome assembly JAAUXU01 (sample SAMN14350113, study PRJNA611818) | marine sediment metagenome | isolation source: surface marine sediment (1.8m) | place: French Polynesia: Moorea | collected 2018-08
CTGGCAGCTTCCGAAAGCCACCAGAGCTGAAATCTACTTTCACCGCAAATTTGCTACAGTGGCTTAAAACATAAATTTCAAATCAAGTTGGGCGACTATGCCCATAGGCAAACACAATGTTTTTTCCAAAGTATTTGACTACATCTTCATCTTTTGACCCCATGTACAAGAAACCCCAGCCGCCGTCAGTGAATTTCCAAAGTTGACCCCTTTTCGACCTAGCCTAATATAGTAGACTGTATAGTAGACTCTCAATGTTGAAAACCTTTGGTCGCCAGGAAAAAGTTCCTCATACCAAGAGGTCCACTGTGTAGTGAGGGAGACATGCCAGAGTGCCCAGGGAGTGGGATCGAGCCAGAAGCCGACTTTCAAGTGACAGTAACACTCCAAGCAGTTTGTGGAGTCGCAATTCTGCTCCATCAGCAGTTTGTGGAGTAGAATTGAAAACCTTGTAATACAACCTCATCAGCAATACAGCAACCAAATGACACTTCTGTTTAAACTACTCTGTGTTCTCCACTTTATGTTGGACAACTTTTTCTTTTAGGTCGAGACTTTTCGTCGAGGGCTTTGACTTTGTCAAGAGTTCAGAATAGTTTAGAAAATTTGACTGTTTCTTTTGTGAGGATGGTTTCATGAGCTTTGGCTAGGTGTGCCAGGAATCAGCTGAAGTTCGTTGGGTCGAAACTTGGCATTTTTGGCGGCTCACAGTATAAAGAAAGACTTACATACAGCCAGAGAATTCAAATATCGGGGTCCTTCTACCGGCGTTGCTATGCTTCGTTACTTTCCTTGTACCGGAGCTCTACCGCGGTACTCGGGGGAAAAAAGTACCGCTAGAAATACCGCCAACCATCAAAGAAACGCAATCTGCAAGAAGTACCACGAGGAGGGGTTCACAGGTATTCTCAGTGCCGCCGTACAATTTTTGAGGACTACTACAAGAAGTAACAACTTACAATCTTTTTTGTATCGCTGAATGTTCTGCGTACACACTAATCTCAGAGTTATGAATGGGTGGTAAGAATCTCATGAAAGTCGTGGTAAATCTCAAACTAAAGATAATTTTGTTGCTGACAAGCATATTTCTTCCCAAAATTCATGTCTCGAAGTGGTGACTCAAAGGGCTGTCACTTTAAACACGGACTCTAGAGTTGAAACCTTTAAAACAGTCTAAAAAATCAAACCGTGATTAAAAGGTTAGGACTAAAACACGACTTTTGGACAAAACAGGACACAAAAAAGGGCCCGAACCCTAACTAGGTGCTTTCTCTGGTACAGTCGAGTCTGCTAATTGGGGATGACATCAGGTGAGTGTGACAATTCTTCTTTGTCCGAAAACAAAAAGGACATTTGCTAATGAGAATTGTCGTCTTTTAGTGACAATTTCGGGCGTCAACACTAGAGAAAAGGAAAGCGAAAAGTCAAAACAGGGAGCACCATCAAAAATGGAGAATAAGGACACTCCTGAAGACTCATCCCAGTTGATCGAAACATACAGTCCATGTGCTCCAGCAACACTGCGAGTGCCACAATGTGTAATTTCTCTGCTTTCCAACTCACTGCAATAAGTTCGTAAAACTCCCTGGGGAGACACAATTTGCTTGACCGGTACGGGGACATGTCCAAGATCCGCGTTGACACTGCTTGCAGCAGTTCTGAAGTGGGCAGGGCTGCGGACCACCTATTGCGGATGGCACTGGTACGAGTACTACGTACAGCTCGTGTACGACGTGCTCACATCAGCATTCTCGGCAGTCACGACGACGTCTCCTTTCACCCCGAACTAGGTTTACTTATGTTTGTCCCTCTTCTGTTTACTGCAGAGGAGCTTCGTGGCCTTGGAGGTGGCGGTAGAATAATGCAGGATGTCAGGAGTGCGTATATGACCTCTGCAGTGGACGCTCGACTTGTGTAGAAGCTGACTCATGTACTACATACAGTACTTGGCAAGACTTGTGGCAAGTACCCTGTGTGGACCTGTTGCAGTCGGAAGTGCTAAACAAACTTCTTCAAGCCGTCTTGCTCGATCAAAAAGATCTGAGCGGTGCACATGGGCCTGTCCTTGGCGGTGTCGACGCGAGTAAAACGTGGGCTTGGCGGCCGAACAGTCGGCTCTTCGCTGTTCCACTTTTGTCCGTGAAGATTCCATCCGCCAGGTGGAGCCTCCCAATGAGAATTCTGGGTATGACTGACCGATTTGAGCTGATCGAATCCACCGAAATCCCGAAATCCGCCCTGCACCTGGGTTTGGCACTCGTCGCCAAACCGACAAACGTTGAGGTAACGCAATCTCCAGCTCACTTCTTCATCACAGCTCAGATCTGCATTCGGATGCTGTCGTGTCTTCTTGTCGCACGTGTCCATGTGTGATGTCGCCAACTATGAGTGATGCGACTGCCTCTCCATGTTCACGTACGCGAGGGCATGAACCACGCCACTCTGCTACAACATGTACGGGGATGTCTACGTGCACGCATGTGAAACACGTTCTGGCGTCCTCTTCATCTCATGCATACACAGCGTACTTCAGTCCCTAAAATTCTCGCCCCATTTCAAAGGTTTGCTCGTCAGATTCAATTTGGTCCGTGCGCCTGGCTTTCATCACCTGTGAGAGCTGAAGCGAACTCGGGGTAAACCCTTGTAGGGGAGAGCCGAGGGGGGGGGGGGGCAAAAAACCTTGTCTCTGGAGAAGCAAAGAGTTGGCAGTCCCCCTTCTCGCCGTTCTCCCTTTCCCACGTCCATGGACGTCCTGCACTACATCTGCAGTACCAAACTGACATCAGGCTCGCTTTCATGACCCAAAACCACTCTTATGTACTACTAGTTTTTGGGTACCTAACCGTTGGCAGAGGCGAAGCAAAAAAAAAATGAGCGACGATATGAGAATTAGTTTGCTTCGTCTCCCGCTCGTGTATTAGGAAGATGCTGCGGCTACTGTAGTACGGCTGTCGGGTATAAAAAGGCCAGCCATGGCTTTGGAGGCTGGCAATCACTCTCGTGGCCTTGCGGAGGGAGGAAGGCAAGAAAGAAAAGTCTCTCTCTTAGTGGGAAACAGACGGTCATACAAGATCTTCTCATGAGGCGGCATGAGGTAAGACGCGGTCTCTCACGACGTGAGCAACGACAGCATCCTCGGTGTCGTGGGGTTGGTTTGGTGCGACACCCTGTCATGTGGTACATATCGCTATGATAAGAAGTCACGTAGTTGCGTGTTGCATGGCAACTCGTAACAAAGTAGAGTCATGTGCACTTGGCCATGAACAAGGGGAAGAAGGACGCCTCGGGCACTTGAGTGCTGATAGCTTCCGGATGGATCTTTGGATATCGACATCTCACGTTACCCATTTTCATCGTAAGGCTCATCTTGTCCGTTTCAGAATGGCCAATCCACTCTAGGGATGGGTAGAAGACTACTTATTCTTTTCATCGCAGGTAAGAAGACACTCGGATTCGTACCACGGCTCAAAGTGCTGTACTATAAAACAACAGTAAACTGACCCCGGTGCATTATTATCACCGTACGTTCATGATTGCGTTGTTGCTGCAATGTGGGTATTAAGACCGTGCCTTGTACAAAAGTTCAAACCTTCGGTTGTCTTGGCTGAATTCATGCCGTCTTTGCTAACTGATAGGGCCACAGTGAAGTTGATGACATCACTGCCAAGAGTAGTGACGTTCGTGTGCGTGAAGAACAGTGTGTACCAGGCCTACCATAAGTAGGATGGCTGAAATGAAGCTACTAGTTTTGTTACAATCGTGAATGAAAGAAATCTGTGCTGTCACAATTGTGAGCTACTGAGACAGACCGGTTTTGTTACTTTCAGTACAAAAAATCAACAGCTCATTTACAGTAGAAAACAGTCAATGTCAATAAAGCTTGAACACTATGGACGCCATAAAGAGGAGACTGACACAGGTAACGTCAATGAAATTAAATATTGCATGATTCGAGCTTTCATTTGGCATCGAATCAACCTTTTAATCCAAAAAAATGACACAGATATTGAAGTTGGTTTGGTTGGTATAAAAGTTGGTATTGATGAATATTGAGGTTGAAAATATTAGCAACAATATTTGAAAGCTCCACTCCTCAGCTTTCCAAACAAGTGTACTTTCTACGATATTTGATGTCTTTGTGAAGCTGTAATGGCCTGCTTGAGTGGCGCTAGGGCTTGTGGCAGATCCTATAGTAGTACATCCGATGAAACAATACACTTGAGTATTTAGTACAGCTCCAGAAAGTGCTTACAAGTGAATGGTGAATGGGTCACCTAAATGTTCAGCATGCACCATATGTATGTGCACATGCGTAGCACGTACGTATCCGCTAATAGGGTATAATGTTATTAGGTCAGCTGGCTCTGTGCCTGGCCTCGGAAGATTCGTCTTCCGAGCAGGGCGACTCCCTGGAGGCCGGAGCCGCCGTCAGTGATGGAGACCTGAACGTGCCAGTGCTTAGAGATGAGTTCTCCAGGATCCTCAGAACGCCGGGCGGATTCTCACGGATCTCACGGGCGGGCAGCACCGGCTTCAGTCGCATCTTGAGGGGAGGTCACATTGGTGGTCCTGCGGGGTTCAGTCGGATCCTCAGGGGAGGCGGACCTGCCGGGTTTACCAGGATCCTGCGCGCACCGGCCGGATTTTCTAGGATCCTGCGCGCACCGGCCGGATTCTCTAGAATCCTGCGCACCCCTATCAGCTTTTCGCGGATCCTCCGGGACTACCAGGACAAAAGAGACTCCTCCTTTTCTCGCATCTTGCGCAGCGGTGGAGCCAAAGACTATGACGACGAGGGGTTGGTGGATGACGGCAGCGATGACTTAGAAGAAATCGAATTGATGAGGAGAGCGCCTGGATACTCCAGGATATCGCGAGGGCAGCACTTCTCGCGCATCCTGAGACGCTGAGACTACCAACAACCTCGTCACTATCGAGTAATCCATCAAAGGCCATCATGGTTTTCATGGTTGAAGACCAGCAGCAGTATCAAGCTTCCGTTAGTTTGCCCCGCCTGGCTAGCTGGAATGGGCACTTGCGATATTCATTTAGTAGTTTTGTTCTCGCGCCCCTCTCGGAGCCCCGGAGTGTACATGATAAGTCGTAGTATTCACTCATATTATACACACCTTGGTTCTTCATACATGTGTCATGTAGCGTAGCACTCAAGAGAAATTCCTTAATGCAGCTTTGGAGGAGGAATAAATTATCGCATCTTTATGAAATGCTTCATTTCATTACATTAGGTCCTGATCGGGGTCTTCCTTGGTGCGGAGACCCAAAAACGATTTGTAGAATGCCCAGACAATCAGGAGGCCAGGTGCTTTCGGGTGAAGTTGCGAGTCACATGAGGTCATTGTTCCGAGACATCGTCTTCCGTCAAAGGAACCAACTTCAGAGGAAACTGGGAGTTCCAAGAGTAGAAAGTTCGTCGTGACTTCGAATTGTCTGAAGTACATCTTCGTGGAGACGCCGTAGTTGAGCAAGAAACGCACCTGCAACCACGTTCCACCTGCGTCGTCGGGCCGCAGTCTGCTTCTCGGTCATTAGGATAGGTCCTCTTAACTACATACCGCGGCACACGCACGACCAGTACAAAGAGTCCACAGACATCAGCCTGCCGAGCTGCGATGCGTGTACGTACATTTAATCGGCAGTTCACCCATAAGAGCATGTCGACATTATGCAACTTTTGCCTCATACTGATACTAAAATGCTGTAAAACAAACGAGAGTTTGTTCGGATCACAAGAATTCCATCTCTCGCTCAATGCCCACGAATCTGAGCTGTTCTGTCGGCCCGTAGCGGTAGTCGAAGAAGAGTTCGTCTCCGGGTTGGATGTTTCTCTTGGCGAAGATGCCAATTCGGTGGTCGCCGTTGACCTTGAGCACTTTGGCATAGCAGTTGGGATTGATGGAATGGTTGGCGAAACGAATTTTGTTGCCCTTGCGAGTGGCATCGACCACGAATTCGTTATTCAAGTTGAAGAGAAACGAGCACATGTACTTGTCATACACTTTGCCACGGCGGTCGGCCTCATCTTGGGAAATGATCTCGCCACAGTATTCGGAGATGAATTCATTTTTGGCAGCGAAGTCCCTTATGAAGATCCCCCAGCCGGCGACATCGGAAGGCGCCATGAGTAGGCGCTTGCCAAGGCCCCGTTGGACCATCACGTTGCGGCAAGTGATGCGGGAGACGTCGTACTGGTCTGCCCCGCACTTGGTACAGAGGTCTGGATCGCACTCGCGAACTGCCAGGAAGCAATGGCACTGCTTCGTGTTGCATTGTCCTTTACACTGGCAGCCGGGGAAGCGGTTGACGCAGTCAGCGCTGCACTGGCAGTATTTTTCGCAGTAGTTGCCAGAGGAGATGCACAGGCAGGAGTCGTCGCACGGCCGTCCAGGATGGTCGCACGGCGAGTAATTGTGCACCTGCTTCTGGCCGTTATCTTTGAGCTGTGTCTTGCGGCAGTGATTCAGCCATTGACTATGCTTCTTTTTCTTCTTCTTCTTGGGCGGAGTCGGGTCGCGCATGTTCTCCACATCCTCCAGATCGGCGGCATCGCTTTTAGCAAACTCGTATACCTGTTGGCACGTCTTGGTCACTAGGATCTGAGCAATGGCGCAAAAGTTGTTCAGAAAGACACGAACCAGCACGCGCAGGAGGGACTCTTCTCCGCCTGTCCATACCGGGTTAGTTGGATCGTCCTCGTTAAAGGGATTGATAGATTGAGCGAGAGACGAGTCCACCTTAGGAACGCCAACATCGCCTTCCCGTTGCAGCTGGTCTTTGTCACGATCCCGTCTACTTCCATCACCATTTGCATTCCTTCCCCTGCTAGGACCTTTCAAGCCTTTCAGATCGATCGAGCCAGAGAATGAACTTCGCCTGGTGTCCGAACAACTGGAATATCCGCTCTGAGTACCCGACTTCTTGCCGTTGTTTCCTCCAGGCAAACTAGAGCGGGTCGTCGAGTCGTTACTGTCCTCTGAGCTGGCCTCGTTGCCAGAGTCCAGCGAGGCGTTCTTCTTGACTTTGCTGCTGATGGAGGCATCGCCACCCTCCTCGGAAGCGGCGGCAGCTGCCGCGGCTGCGCTCCTCGCCTCCTCACGTTTCTTCCTCTTTACTTCATCAAGCAGGAGGTGACAATGCGGACCGCAAGGCTCGCTCGCCACCTTGAGCTCTGGCCCTCGCCTCTTTGTGGTGGGCCCCGGGTGGTAGGCCTGCAACCTGTGCAGGAAGCAGTCGTACTTGAAACATCTTCTGCAGAAAAGGGTATGGAAGGAATGCATAGTCTTTGCATGGGGCACGGACTCCGCCTCAGCGCTGTCAATGTTTGGCGTGCACTCTTTGGGCATACTGGACTTGTTTTCCGACAACTCGATGAACTTGTCCATCAGTTCTGGAGGAGTACCCATGTCAGGGAAGATGGAGGCGATGGCGCGAAAAACCTTCATAGAAGGCACTCCCTCAGGCTCCTCAAACTCAGTGCTCTCTTCCTCTTTCGTCCCGTCATTACCCTCGTTGGCATCGTCGTCCTCAGTGTCACCGTTGTCGTACTGCTTCAAAGCGTTGCTCAAGTCGACGAACAAGTCGTCGTCGATGAATCCTCCTTCCCTCTCACCTTTGAACAAGAACAAGTAACCAACCAGTTATAATCTAAGGTGCCAAGTTGTTACCCACCATGAACTTTTCCGTCATAATTCTTGATGAGCTCTTCGATGAAAGTTCCATCCTGGTCGAGCACTTCGTCGCCCATGTATGGGATGTTGTGAAGCACCGTCTCGTCCTCAACCATAAAGTTTTGCTGCAGCGGCGCCCACGAGTACATGGTTGGTATGGGGTTCACCGCGTTAATGATCTTGATGGGCATAGACTGAATCTTTCCGTCGCTATCTTTGGCTTCAGCCCTGCGGATGAACTGCGAGTGGGAAGGGGGATCGTCGGAACAGACCCTGCAATGCAACATGACAATAATAAAAGCCTATTCTAAATCTTGAGGAGTACAATTTAAACAATAATACATAAAATATTATTCGTTTAGTCCAAGGCTTTCGCTGACACTCGCTCACCAGACTGGTTTTGCCTTCACGGTCCGTTCGGTGTCGGCGGAGGAGGAAGTGGTGGCCTCGGTGTCTTTCTTAACCCTCGAGCTCTTCTCACCGTCCAACTGGTTGGAAAGTTGCTCTTGCAACTTCTTCTTGTTGGCTCGCCACGCCATCCTCATGTCGTCTTGATGTCGAAAGCGCTTCTGCTGCCTCAGTCGGGCGTACTCCATCTTGACCCGCTTCTTCCACTTGCCGCACACGGCCGGCCTTGAGGCCGCCGGGGACGCGCACGACTGAGGCATAACTCACTCTGCCAACACGATCCTCCACGAGATTCCACTCACTCCTGATGATTGGGACCCGGTAGACCTAGACCGGGCAGAGCTCGGAGAACACGAAGAGGACGGCGGCGCCAGGTCGGGCGTCCGTTTTTTTTTTTTTTTTCGTCTGTTCGTTTTGTTCTGCTCCGGCCGTTTCGGCACCTACCGGCCGAACACGCCCGTTCGCCGCTTGTCGACGGCCGTGGCTGGGGTGGCCGCCGAAGACGTGAAGAGATCCGAAACAGCTGGCGGGCACCGGCCAAGGCACAGAAGGCTTAAGGCTGGTCCAAGTGACGTTATCGGGATGAAAGAAGTCGGGTTCGAGCTCCTTCGAGCTTAAGAGAATACAGTTTGGGTCAGGCTCATGTGGCAAACTTCTCGGGTCCGGTTGAATCAAAGATATGTTAAAGTCTTCTTAAACGGAGTGAGCAAACTTTTCGGGCTCGGGCTCAATTCAGGCACATCACTAGCAGCTTCTTCTTCTCTCCTGCCCGAGCTCCTGCGTCGTCTGCACCGAGCAGCAAAAGTGAAAATCGTGCAAGGAGGAGAAGAGGAGGAGGGAGAGAGGAGCGAGATTCATGCTGGCGAGCGCTGCACAGCACAGCAAGAGCCACGCCGCGGGCTTCTTTTCTCAGTCGAACTGAAGAACAGCAGAAGATTGAGCCAGGTCCGTGACCAAGTCCACGTCCAAGTCCTCCTCGGACAGATCTGCCAAGTCGACGTCGAGCCTAGAACCCCCCCCTCCCCCCCGGTCCCCCCCAACCGTTCTCCCCACGACCGCGCCCAGGGACCTGGAAAAGGAACCTGTGCGGCTTCGGCGACGCCGGCGACGCTTCCACTTACCGCCTGCTGAACTACGACAACAATCATGAACTGGCAGCCGGAACCCAACGGGCTGGCGCAGATCCTTCAGCTCTTGCGTGAGTCGCAGTCACCCGACACGACGACGCAACGGGCCGTACAACAGAAATTGGAGGAGCTAAATCGCTTCCCGGACTTCAACTCGTACCTCATCTACGTGCTCACCAAGATGCCCAATGAGGACGAAGCCACGCGCTCCCTGTCCGGGCTTATCCTCAAGAACAACGTGAAGGCGCATTTCAACACCTTTCCTCCCGAGGTAACGGACTTCATCCGCTCCGAATGTCTCTCGGCCGTCGGGGATCCGTCGCCTCTCATCAGGGCCACGGTCGGCATCCTCATCACCACGATAGCATCGAAAGGTAAGATGAGTTCACGACTCCTGTCGGGATTTTTCTGACGCTCCGTCTCTTTTTCTCAGGTGAGCTGTCTCAGTGGCCGGATCTTCTGCCCAAACTGTGCCAGATGCTGGACTCGGAAAATTACAGCGAGTGCGAGGGCGCCTTCGGCGCGCTGCAGAAAGTTTGCGAGGACAGCGCGGAGATGCTCGACTCTGACGCCCTCAACCGGCCACTGAACATCCTCATACCCAAGTTCCTGCAGTTCTTCAAGCACAGCAGCGCCAAGATCCGGTCGCACGCCATCGCGTGCGTGAACCACTTTATCATAGGAAGGTCACAGGTAGGTAGAGGCAACAACATCCACTGATCGGGTGACAAGTGCTTTCCTCCTCTTCAGTACGTCACATGTGATTTAATCAAGAGCTTTCTCATCCTCTCGCCGCAATCGACGTTTGATAGGAGGGAGCACGTGTCAATGCTGTCGGAAGCCTGACAAGTCGAATGTCTTTGATCTTACAAATGTTTCTCCTCACAGGCCTTGATGTTGCACATCGACGACTTCATCCAGAACCTGTTTCACCTTGCCAATGACGATGATCCCGAGGTGCGGAAGAATATCTGTCGTGCTATCGTGATGTTGCTGGAAGTCCGCATGGATAGGTTAATCCCGCATATGAACAGCATCATAGATTACATGCTCCAGCGGACGCAGGACGCTGACGAGGGGGTCTCGCTCGAAGCCTGCGAGTTCTGGCTGTCGTTAGCCGACGAACCAGTATGCAAGGAAGCGCTCCAGCCGCACCTGGATAAGCTCATACCGGTGCTCGTCCGCGGGATGAAGTACAGCGAGATAGACATCATTCTGCTGAGGGGCGACGTCGAAGATGACCAGATGGTTCCTGATCGCGAGGAAGACATTCGGCCACGATTCCATCGGTCCCGCAGTCATCAGGCAGGTGCTGCAGGAGGTGCGGGGGCGCTTTCGCCTCCTCTCGAGGGCATGGCCGTAGCCGCAGATGCAGGTGTAGGGGCTGGAAGCGACGATGACGATGGAGACGACGACGATTCGGCGCTGTCAGACTGGAACTTGCGCAAATGCTCGGCTGCCGCGCTTGATGTTCTCGCCAGCGTGTTCAGGAACGACTTGCTGCCAGTGCTTCTACCAATTCTGAAGGTATAGTTGTTTGCGATATCTAAAGATCGAAGTTTTAGGTCCTACTTAGTGTACTTGTCTTCCGATACTTCTGATTTTATTTATGTATATTTTATTTATGTATATTGTATCACATATATTTCCTTTGCAGGAAACACTATTCCACCAGGAGTGGGAGATTAAAGAATCTGGCATCCTAGCTCTTGGTGCTATAGCTGAGGGCTGCATGACTGGCATGATGCCTCATCTAGGCGATCTGGTGCCCTACCTCATCAACTGCCTATCGGACAAGAAAGCGCTAGTGCGTTCCATTACGTGTTGGACGCTCTCGCGTTATTCGCACTGGGTAGTGGGGCAACCACACGAGATCTACCTAAAGCCGCTTATGTCGGAGTTGCTGAAGCGCATCCTGGACTCCAACAAGCGTGTGCAGGAGGCAGCTTGCTCTGCCTTTGCCACCCTGGAAGAGGAGGCCTGCACCGAGCTGGTACCATATTTGGGATTCATTCTGGAGACGCTGGTTTTCGCCTTCCAGAAGTATCAACATAAGAACCTCCTGATTTTGTACGATGCCATAGGTAAGCAAGTGCAGTACATGTTCTCGGTTAGTGATGCGCCTATGTGCGTAAAAGGTATATTGGATAAATACGTACTAGTAACACCTGGTTCGTACACGAGGAGAGTCAGTTGTGTTCTGATTTTGTCGAGTGATGCGACACCTGTTTGCATGACTGGTGACCTCCCTCCCCACTTGCTGCAGCTCTGTGCTCGGAGTCGATCCAAGTTGGGGGGGATGTCCAACGTTTCCTCCCTCACGTTCAGTAGACTGATATCATTTTACACTTCTAGGGACACTGGCCGATTCGGTTGGACACCACTTGAACAAGCCGGAGTATATCAACCTGTTAATGCCTCCGTTGATAGCCAAGTGGAACGTCCTCAAGGACGAAGACAAGGACCTGTTCCCGCTGCTGGAGTGCTTGTCGAGCGTAGCAACGGCTCTGCAAGAAGGATTTCTGCCGTACTGCGAGCCTGTGTATCGCCGCTGCGTTTCGCTTGTGGAGCAGACACTGAATGCTCACATCGCGCACATGCAAAACGCAGAACAGTTCGAACAGCCGGATAAAGACTTCATGATCGTGGCACTTGACCTACTGAGTGGACTAGCTGAGGGGTTGGACGCACACATCGAGCGCTTGGTGGCATCGTCCAATGTGATGCAGCTGCTCTACCAATGCATCCAGGACCCCATGCCGGAGGTATGCCAGAGCTCGTTTGCGCTGCTCGGCGACCTCACGAAGGCGTGCTTTGTGCACGTCCATCCTTGCATCCCCGAGTTCATGCCAATCCTCGCGCAGAATTTGTACACAGACCATATTTCGGTGTGCAACAACGCCACGTGGGCCGCGGGTGAAATCTCGGTGAAACTGGGCTCTGACATGAAGCAGTACGTGCCACTGCTGCTTCCGCCTCTCGTCAATATAATCAACCGACCCAACACGCCCAAGACGCTGCTGGAGAACACGGCCATCACCATCGGTCGAATGGGCTTTGTCTGCCCGGCGGAAGTAGCACCTTCACTTGCACAGTTCGTGCGCCCCTGGTGCACCTCGCTGAGAAACATCCGCGACAATGACGAGAAGGACTCCGCTTTCAGGGGAATGTGTCAGATGATCTCTGTCAACCCTGCGGGCGTCGTACCGGACTTCATCTTCTTCTGCGACGCGGTGGCCTCCTGGCAGAACCCGCAGGCAGACCTGAAGGAGATGTTCTACAATATCCTGCACGGCTTTAAGACGCAGGTGGGGGCAGAGCCCTGGGAACGATTCGTACGGCAGTTTCCGGAACCTCTCAGGGAACGTCTGGCTGCCAACTACGGCGTGTGAAGCATCAATGAATGAGGGGCCGAAGGGAAATTTGTTTCACTTGGCGGGGAAGAAAGAAGACTACGACTTTAGATGAAATCGGGTTTCTGGTTAAGGTTGTTAGAACTCCATTTTTAGGACGACTTCGTCAGGATCAAGAACAAACAAACCACGCAAGAGACATTCGCAAACTGGGATATATAACTGCAAAGCAAGAGATTTTGCTCTTTCCAAAAGTTTTCATTCAGTATTCTCAGAGACAGAGGAGTATAGTAGGTACCGGTACATACAGACATTCATACACGGGGTGGGTGGGTAAGTCTTAAGGACGGGTTAGCCTGAAGAAACAGTAATTATGAAACGAACCTCGGGAGGGTAGTCAGTAAGAAGACGCTCCTAGATAATAAGAACCTAGCTGTTACTCCTAGTGATAAGGATTTGTTCCAAGAGTGCATGGACTGTTATCAAAGATAAGGTGGCGTTTACTTTCAAGTGTTGCATTACTACCATTATATTTTGCTAGCTGTATTTTGTCCCCAACAAAGGCCATTTTCAACATAGCTTTTTTTCTTCTCCCTTGTAATCGTAAAGAAAAATTGTAACGCAAAGAATGACATTTGTTGCCAAAGATTTAGCACTTCAAACCTTGTTTTTTGTCCTTTTTCGATGGAAGACAACAAGAACAACATGCAAAAGTCTATTTGAAAATGTGCCTTTCACTAACTAAACTTTCACGGCTTAGTTTTATAACGAGTAGAAATCCTGTCTGGGCGGCTCAATCAAAGTACGTACGTAGTTAGTTGAAGGTTTGCATTCCTTCCTGTCCATTTCTTTGTGATATATGCAAATATTTCTAAAAATGTGCTGTGATTCGAAGGTTCACCTACTACGATCATTACCCACTTAACCAGGTCGCTTAGATTTTTGTCACTTCACATCACCCAATGCAAAATTAAACGTTGTTAGCAGTTCACGGACATTGTCTTCATCACGTATGACGCAGGCTGTACGTACAGCGCCTCCCAGGAGAGATACACGTCCTGTGTGGCCATAGGTTTGAGAAACTGAGTATGATAGAAATCAGGTTTGCTCCGGTGTCTTGGACAACATTCGAAATTGTCACGCTTTGCAGGACTTTCGCCTCCCTCGGTTTCCTCGTGGCTTTGGTGGTGGGTGTGGTCGCCGCTGTAGTCTGTCTTCACCGCCATGTTGGTCGGGAGCGAGATCGAAAAGCGGCATCTTTTGCGCGAGTGCAGCTGGCACTCACACAATGACACTTAGTGTCTGCAGTTCTGTTCAAGCACCTGTGCACGTTGTCTTCTCTTCTCTCTGTGAGGTAGAGCTCGTTCACGTGGCTCCTCATTCCAAAGGATCGTCTTCACCTTCTCCACCTATCAGAGCTACATGCGAGGATAACTATCACTTTAGCAAAACACTTTAGACTTGATACCAAGATGCCTCTGGCAGACTTCAGCTGGTGACCACCAGTAGCACTGCTACTGGTGGTCACCAGTACCTCTAGTGATCAGCATTAGGATCACCAAAGACGTCTCCGTTTAATACCCCTCGACGAAGCTTTCCATGGCAACCACGTGAAAGAGACGGGTTGAGAGTAGCTCAAGGTTCCATAGTGTTTTTTGTTGTATTTCATGCGTCTGTCGAATTCTGATCGGACTAGAAGGATGGTGAAGCAATCACAAAGATCAGTACGTTCAAAACTCTCATTTAGCGTCCCAGCAAGATGCGACGGTGGTTTAGCCATAATATTTGCCGTAGCCTCCGTAGCCTCCGTAGCCGCCGCGGTAGCCGCCGTAGCCGCCGTAGCCTCCGTAGCCGCCGCGGTAGCCGCCATAACCTCCATAGCCACCGTAACGGTACCCAGGCTCAGCCTCGGCGACTGCCTCAGCCTCGGGCTCAGCAGACCTCCTGTAGCGACCGTATCCTCCATAGCCGCCGTATCCTCCGTAGCCGCCGCGGTAGCCGCCGCGGTAGCCGCCGTAGCCGCCGCCGTAGCCGCCGTAGCCACCATAGCTGCGACGGTAGCCACCGTAGCCGCCATAGCCAGGATCAGGCTCGGCATAGGCGCAGGCCGCCAGGGCAAAGACGGCAAGGGCAACCTAACGAAATACATTATTAGACTATGACTGATTTTTATACCCACTGGAGGGTCAGTACTCACGATGCACTTCATGGCTGTGGTTGTTCCTTTGCTGAACATGAGCTTTTGAACTGATGATCTGTGTGCGCCCGGCATCGCTTTTATACTCCTTGATGTCCCTCGCCTTCTTCCATTGGCATTTTCTGCATGCGTGCGCGCGCGCGCACTAGTACCTGCACATGTACATTTTTGTGATCTTTTGGCGCCAAATGTCGACTTGGTACGAGTCAAATCAACAAGGATCACGCCTACTTCGCTCTCCTGGGCTGCGTGTGGTGGAAGAAACATTTCAAGGAACTTCTAATGGACCATTGTGCTACACTTTTTCTCGGATGACTTCTTCAAGACAGATGGTGCCTTATTACCTCTTTCAACCTGTGATGTCACGGAGCCTTTCTGGTCTCTTGAGAGTTACAACGTTTGAGCGAGAGAAATTTCAATGGCATTTTCGAAGTCGCCCTGCTGATGGTGTTGCTGTGCACGTTGAGGATTAATCGTGCCGCGCCAATGACGAGGTATCCGCCTTGTGAAACGAGACCGGTGGTTATGACCAATTATTGGACAGGAAACCTTCCATTTTGACTGTTCCATGTAGTCCCCGCAGACTTATTCACTTGCCCTAGCGGTGCTCCAACTTGTGGAAGGTCTGGACGAAGACCTCGTTGGTGCGGCAATCAATCTTGATGCCCGCCAGAGTAGCCCTGCGCCATGGACTCGATCCTGACAATCTTGGTGATAGTGTAGTCGTGATTGGCCCAGGTGTTCCTGACACTCCTGGCCACATGGATGAGCTCGAAGGTGGCAGCCTTGAACAACGTGTTGTCACCTAGCGTAGCTTTACAGAAGTTGCATTCTTCCAGGATTGTCTTGGGACTTTTCGTCAGGAACACCACTAAGACATGCGACCTTTGCTCATCTTGAAATTTGGATGGGATCAAAGTTACAAGGTCACTTTATGCTAGTTTTTAGCTCTTACGAAGGCGTTTTGGGCATTTTTCTGTAGCAGTGCAGTCGTTGCTCTTATTCAACAACGTTATTAGTGGCTTTTCATCTAATCCCGAAACTGCTTTGTACGACTCGACCGAGATCTGTCTCGCTTGGACAACTAAATATACCCCGTATAGAGTAAAAGTTATCTCCCCAGTTTTTTTTCAGTTCCGCTCAGTCACTACTGGCATAGAACGCTCAAAACTGATGGCGAAACGCGACAAATCAATGCGAAAATATCTCGTATATTAGGCATGAATTTGAAAGAACTTGAGCAAGTACAACATTTTCATCTGAGGAATGCTGTGCTGTCCGACTTCTTCTTGAAAACACCTCAGAAAGTTCCAATCTTCGACTTCATGCCGAGTGAACAAAAACTTATTTTGAGAAGTCCGGTACAAAAAGTGCACAAGTACAAGATCGATGCATCCGAGGCAAGAGCTGCGCACGCTCAGTACCGTCCAGAAGTTTTTCCCGGACGCAGACATCATGTCTTGATTTTCTCACTCAGCAGGAATAATCCCTCTTGCATGCGCTGCGATGTGAGATTTTGGGGCAGACTTTTTTTACTCCCCCATCCCTGTCGTGTAATTGGAATCTGTCTGTGCCGTCCTTCATCCTTTTTGCTGCCTCGCCTTCGTCCTCAGGCTGTTGAAGTGGTCAATCGAGCAATCGTGCGAGAGATTTTTTTTCTTCACCTCCTTGTTCCCATCTGTCATTTGGGCAATCGGTGTCGTCGCCGCTGTCACTCTGGAAAGCGTCCAATACCTCATTTGCTGAGATCGCATGAGGAGTCCGACTAGATCAGTGAGTGCACAGACCTGTCTTAGCGCACACCTCGCATGATTTCATCTCTGGTGTAACCTTTAATCAGACGTTTGCTCGCTCGCTCGCTCGTTCACTCACTCGCTCACTCACACACAAGACGGTGTTGCTACAATAGCTGGCCTCGTAACTCTTCTTGGGTGTTCTCCCCTCAGCAGCCACATCTTGGAGTCTTGCCAGGAGCACGCTCGTTCTGATCCTCCTCATCCCCACCCTGGTGCATCACCAGTTTGAAAATAGCGACTGACCTTCATTGCGCTTAGAGAAAGAAAGCAGGAGACATCAGTTTGGATTTCGAACAGTCAGTAGTTATTGGCCAGTGGTGCCAGATCTTCGCCACCACCCCCTCCAACGTCCTCTCAAAATGTCTCGCTCAGGCTCTCGCTACCCTTCAGCCTTCGGCCACACTCCTTCTTATCGCAGCTACGTGAAGAGCGGCCTCATCGACACCGCCCCCTACTCCTCTACTGGCTTGGGCAGCGGCAGCGGCTTCAGCGCCTATGGATCTGGACCGGGCTACGACCTCAGCCTGCCGCAGACGTCGTCTTCTCTCCTAAGTAGCGATCTTGGCACCTCCGGCCTGGGGGGAACTTCTTCCTCCTCTTCCGCACAGAAAGTGAGCAGCTACAGCAGCTCGTACAGCAGCACCAGCAAGGACGGCGGACGCCCCGTCGTCGAGTACAGCAAGGACTCAACTTACAGAAGCACGGTGACTGGACCTACCGGAGTGCCCAAGTCCTCCTACGCTCACTCCAGCGCATCCTACTCCAGCGAGGATCCTTACAAGAACAGGGTGTCCAACTACTCGTACAACATCTGAGGGAAGAACCCGGATGGAGCCAGAGAGGGGCGCACTGTCTCCTGTTTTAACTTATTGTAATAGAACTGTTTCTGGTGCATTGTATTGCTTCAAAAAAAATTAATATTAACGTCTCTCTCCCAATCACATTAGCATGTGGAAGAAGATTATGATAGAGGTCACAAATGCTTGAAAAGGAGAAGTGGAAAATAAACTTGCTTCTTCATCATCAAGGCTTTCCCAACGTCTTTTTTCTTCACATGTTGACTTGAAGCGGCAAAGCTTTCTCTGTTAAGAAGCCAAAAACAATCTCTGTCTTTCTGTTTGTTTGTTTGTCTGCGTGGATGTCCATGCATTTATTGCGTCGTCTCATACTGTACCGTGCACTAAACAGTCCTGCGCACACCATTCAAAATTTGTCAGTGACGCGTTGTTAGGAAGGCAAGCCCAAAGTTTTGGGGATTTTTTTGAAAAAAGACAAAGCATTTTGCAAATTCTCTTACTGAGCGGATGTCCACCATTGGTGGCGTCAGAAGCCGAAAGGTGAATTGCTCATCTGACGCCAGGTTGCATTTTCCGCTTTTCAACTGCCTCATTCTTATGGGGCCACATACAGTAATCGAGCAATCAGGCTCAAAATGCATCCGATCATGCAGCTACGACACCGTTGGCGCGAAGTAACTATGGATTCTCAACTTCCTACACTTGTCGATTTTTTTCTTGCACGAGATTTGAAGGGTCAAGGTCGAGTTGGGTCTGCGCCTGCATCGTCAGGCTGTCCGTCCTGGGCGGGGGCAGCGGGTCCAAAGCCAGGCTGCTGGGCACCTTGGTCGAAGGCTTGGATAAGTGGTAGATCATGGCAAATCTGTAGGGGAACACAGCGAGACAGTTTTTGGCGTCATCCCGCACGTTCTCCTTGTCGCCGTACACAACTCACTTGTCATCCACGTTGCCCTGCTTGAGTGGGATACTGTGCTGCTGCGGGTTGTACTCCATCTTGTACCCACGCTGCTCCGTCAGGGTGTTGACTACGTCTAAGGGATTGAAGTGAGGCCCTCTCAAGACGAACCTACACTTAGAGAACCGTAGCTTATGGTGCTCGAACAGTACTTATACTTTCCCCGAACCTTCCATCCTCCTTGTCCAGCTGGCAGGGGGCGTCGATGGACTTGTAGCGGTGGTCGATAGCGCTCATGTCACCATCATCCAGGCCTGAGTGGAGAAGAAGAAAAAATGATCACGTCAGTTGATCATCAATGGCAAAAACTTTCGATCAGTGTGGTCCTACAATCTACTTGGTAATGTACGCACTTTGTTTGCATTGTACACCTGAACTTTTCCTTCACCTGACACAACGATGATGTCTGACTTGTAGCTCATCTGGGGGTAGCGACGCAGCTCAGTGACGAGCACGGCCCAGTGTCGGCGCACCTCCATCTTCCCGGCGGCGGACATGTGACTGGCGGTGCCAGTACATTCAGTGTAATCGTTTTCACTGTATCACACCCCCGTCCTTCTGGTGCCCCCGTCCTGCCCGTTGCTACTGTGACCAGGGCCCGTCGCCAATGCCACCAGAAGTCATGCCGGAGCTATCGATCCCTCAAGGCTCTCTCCGTCTTTCCGTCGTCTCAGCTGACGTTGCTGCAGTTGTGCTACCTTTCGTGGGCCAGTAAGCTCTCTCTCTCTCTCTCTGCATCCTTACGTAGGTCTCTACTCTGTACGTATAGTGGCACCATTCTCCTCCATCAGTGCACACACGTGCTACGTGCAAAAGCTTTCTCTTACATACCGACACTTTCAAGCTGCCGCGCCCACAAGACGAGAACAATCGGTTGAAAGTTCAAAAGAACAGGTGCTTTTTCGATGCAAATGGCGCTCGACCGCATGTCATTGTGTTAAGCAAGTCGTGGAGAAAACGTTCTGACAAATTCTCTTGCCTAGCTTAACTTCGCTTGGATCCATCCGTTGAGAGTTGAGACAAAAACGCAGCAAGTCGTGCACGCTCGAAATACTGTGTCACTCTGGCTGAAATGTCAACCCATCAAGTGTTCTGCTTACTTATCTAATAGCGATGGCTCTTGGCGACAAAATGTCACAGGCAATTGGGCCTGCTCATTTGCTCAGGGTGGGCCTGTCACATGGCCACAATGAGGAGCTGAACATTGCATTTTGAACTGGAGGCCTACAGAAGAAAAAAGACTTTCCCCTCCACCAACGGGTTGCAACTCGTGTCAGTCCCTGTAGCAGCCAACCCCCACTGCATACAGCAGTTTGTTCAAGTGAAACAAGAGCGCATAAATATCATTGAGAATCTGAGCCCTGAAAATGTCGTCGCTCACCGGGTTGAACTTTTGCAAGGCTTTATTATGGCCCGGTGATGTTTCAGATGCAGCTGCCATCGTTTGAGATGCAGACAAAGCGGCGTGCAGTTCTGTGCCACGTATTAGCCATGCCTACAGAATAGATAGATAGATGCTTTGTATTCAGTTAATTCTGTTTAAAGGTCTTAGCATGACTCAATCGACCATGGTAACAGCAGAGCCAGCACATTTTGGAGCAGGCAGCAGCACGAGGAGGAAGGAGGATTACTCTGCGTATTCGCGTACGTCTGAGAAGCCCCCATGACGTCGTCACGGATTGTTAAGTATGATTAAGATGATTGCTTCGAAATTTGATGCTCATTCACGACGGATGATGTCAGGTCTAAGTACGTACCACAAATTCCTCGAGTAGGGCAAACTGTTCACATTTATATTACACAATGCAACTTCAACATCTCAGCATTACAAGAATGATAAAGTGATCACAGCCATCATGGGGAATCGATATCGATGTGTGTGACATAAAAAGTCGTCCTATTTGGCAACGTTTGGCACACTCGCAAGCACGATCCAAGTCTCTCTCTTTTTTCTTCATCTTCATTTAAGGTGATTGGGCATGACAGATCTCGCCACCGAGTACAGCAGGTCCGCGTACCAGTGCACGCCCTTGGCCTGGGCCGTCTGATCGTCCCCGCTGGGCGGCCAGATCCAATTGACCAGGGAGTGGTAGAGTCTGACTGGCGCGAAGGCTGCGTGCGCCACGGCCTGACTGTCGACGACGGCGTAGCTGGACGCCAGCACACCGTCAACGACTAGATTGCCTTGCGCCGTCAACGGCGCAAACACTCCCGACAATGGGCGCGTGTGTGCGGATACAACAGTGGCCGCCAAGAGCTGGCCATCAGACGTGCGCACCAGTAATTGATCTCCTGGAGTCACGGAGCCAGCGTAGGTGGCGACAAAGTCAGTGTACTCTTTCTTAGTAGCGTGGACGTCTTCTTCTTTGTGCGAGTCATCATAATATTCTTCGTCGTAGTCTTCATTCTTGGCAACATAGACGAGATGCGTGGGTGTGAGCGTGATCTCGTGGCCGGAATCAGTCATGAGCGTCACGAATTGCCTGGCCTCACTGTCGGGGTCGCGATCGAGAAAGAGGAGGATCGGGCTGAAGACGTACTGGCCGTCGCTCTGCACCGCCAACACCTCGTCCCCAATAAGTAGATCGCTCATCCTCTTCCTCTCGCCGGTGGAGGTCATCACCGTGCTGTCGCCATGGAAGCACCCGCCTCCCTTATCTGGACCGGACGCTTCTGTAAAGGGTTTGAGTACAGTAACACGACCATTAACAATGCATCATATTACGACTGGCTTACCTGACTTGCAAGATGCATGAATGTGAGAGCGCGACTCGTAGTAGACCCAGTCGAATCCGGCCTCGACCGCCAGGCGCGCCAACATCCCGTACTTCTTACGGTCCCGGTCCGACGTAGTGAGATCCACGGCTCTTCCTTCGTAGTGAAGAGATTTGGCCGAGTGATGTAAATCTTCGTCCCAACCCTCCGTTACGCGCAGCTGAACTCCGGGCCAGAGGTTCATCACCGAGATGGCCAATGTGTTCAACTTCTCCTTGCATCGCTGTAACGTCGAAAGTCTTAATAGTGACGGTGATGAGTACCATCATAATTGCGATTATGAACTGATTGCTGAAAAGGATTGATAAGAAAGACAACGATGCTTACCTGCGTCATTAATCTGTCGGCCCCGGTGCTCTCTTCGTCTTTGAAAATAATGTCCGGATTGTAATTTGGCACCAAGTGTCTGAAGCGTTCACTTAATCTGTCCACTGGACCTTCAGGAAGTCCACTAGCAGCCAGACTCCTCTCTGAGAAGTTTGGTACGTGCTGCTTGTACACGAGAGGGCTAAGTTTCCTGGCCCCTCTTCTCCGGATTCCTCCCCGTCCGGGACCGCACCCTAGGGCGGTCAGGGGCAACAGCAGAAGCACCACCGACGCCAAAGTCCTGGGCAGCAGCATTGTGGGAATGGTATTTCACTCTTCTCGGCGGTGAAAGTCTCTCATTTTTCTGCTGCATTCAACACTCACTAGGCGGGCGAGATTAGCTTCGGCGAGATCAAGTTCAAGATCCAGTCCGCCGATATCTCATCGCCTACGGGGTTCTGAGGTTCACGTACACACGCAGTCACTCACTCACTCACGCGAGTAGCACCGACTTTGTGTCATTTCTGGTGCGATCTGCACTCTGCCTGGTCCCTTGGGAGTTCTCTGGCTTCTGGGCTCTACCAACGAGATGATAGTTACTAATCTAATTGCAGAGGAACTCTGCAAAGTGACAAAATGTGCACTTTTTCGTGAGTAAAAACTGTTAGAGAACTTTGGCTGGTTGTGAGCGGGCCGCGGATTTGGGTTGAACTGAGGTGAAAAGCCATTTCGGGTACCTTGTGCAGAGGGTTTGGCACTGCGTGGGTAAACATTGCATTCCCGACCAGCGGGATATTTCGAGGGAATTCGGTCTAACTCCGTGTCCCCCTGGCTCGTCTCCGTGCTTTTGCACGCCTCCACCACGTGCATGGCCACGGAGGACTCGAGCGTCATCCCCAAGTCCATCATCGCGTTGGGCGGAAGCGCGCTAACTACGCCTTCTGCACGGAACTTTTACTTCACCGAGGTTGCGTGACCGACAGCATTTCAAGAGGGCGGCGGGGCTTGCGCCAATCGTCTTGGGTTTGCTGGTCAGAGGAGAGAAGACCTTATTGCCCCTCGGCGTCTTCTGTTCAACCGAAACGCCTTGGAGATAGAAGAGAAGGCTGGGAGCGGCAGCAGCACTGGAGCCCCCAAAAAAGAGAATGATTGCTTGATGACTATGACACAGAAGCAGGGGAGGAGGAAGAAGAGGAGGAGAAGAAGCTCTTCTTTATATTCTCTTTCACGTCGTGTGTTTTCATGCTGCTCATCTTTCAAAAAAATGTTCTTGCGTGTCTGCTGCTGCAAGCAAGAGCACATCTGCTGCTCCAAGTAGATCTGCCGCCAGCCGCTGGTTGATGTTTGTAGGAACCAACCCAACAAGAGCATTTCCTGAGTGCGCAAACAGCGAAAAATCGCTCGCGATTCTCAACGGGCGTGGGTCCAGCATTATAGTGAATGTAGACAACGCGCACAGATCAAATGACGCCTCGTCGTCGTCGTCGCCGTCGCCGTCGTCGTCCTCCTCCTCCTCCTCCTCCTCCACCACCCCTGAGGAGGAGGAAGAGTCAGCATTCTTCAGTCTAAACGGCGTTTTGACTCTCGTCAGCCCCTTCAATCAATCCGCGGCATCGACAAAGTACACAAATCATTTGCATGTCGGCCAATTCATCGACAAGAGACTCACCTCTCTCTACCTTGGTTTCCTTCAACTTTGCGTGCTAGGTGGTCATATAACAAAGAGAATCTTGCACCAAAAAATATAACCCATACATGATGAAGTCCTCTGCTGAAAGAAGAAAGAACCAGTGCGTTCTTGAGTTCCACGGCCAGCAATGAGCTTGTACTTGGCTCAGGCCACCCCTGTCATCGCATGGAGAGACGGGTTAGTCTTTATGGACCACACTGTTTTCAGACCGCCCGACAAGACCAAGCGAGAGGTGGACACCGGAGGCAAGACCCTGAGGAATGCAAGGGAGGGAGAGAGGGAAGACAAGAGAGGAGGGCTGGAGGCGGCGGCGGCGGCGACTTCTTTTCAATTGGTATTGTGTGACAAAAACCTGGCCCTGCTGCTGCTCTTGCTGGCCAAGGAAGGAAAAGAGGAAGGATAGACAGATAAATGGTGGCCCAGCAAACTAACGAGTGAGCGCGCCAAACCCATTTTCTTTCAGCGAACGGTCCTTCTTGCGTCGTTCACGGAGACAAATTGCTGGAGAAAACCCACTGGTAGTTGGCACGCAGGACCAAATTGTGAGAAGATGCATCATTTGGGGGCTACAACTTTGTGGACGGAGAATAATCAACTCTCTTAGGCAACTTATGCTACAAATCTAATGCTGCATTCTTGACTTTTCATGGAAGTAGGGTAGCATTAACGCAAGCGACAATAGCGATAACAATGAATGGTGGCGCAGGACTGAACCCAGATTCAGTTCTTGCCATGATTCATCCGTCGTTTCCTACTACTCATGGAGTTCCAGATCTTGCTTGTTGAGGTCGGGTCGCCTCTGCCGGAGTTGCTGAAGCTTGCTGCTCTGTTGGGGCTGCGGATTCTCTTGCTGCTCTTGTTGCCTCCTTTGAAGCTGCGGCTCCTTTCACGACGCAGACCTCAAGGTCTCCTAAGAAGCTTACAGTGGATTGAGAACACGGTGAACAGCAGCTTCGTGTACGTCCTGAACTGCATCGTCGCACGTCGAACGTGTAGAGCGGGAAACCAGGCGATCATAAGTTGCATCAACCAACGTTATCGGCGACCTTTCCGTTCAGGTGCCTAATCTTGATCAACTACTTGTAGTTGAAGAACGGATTTGTGCTTGCTCACCCGCACGATGCAAATTTCGTCGTCTCAACCTACGAACAAGGCAATCAGTGGCTTCCTGATTGCGGATACCACGGTCATTGGTCGTCCAGGAGACCCTGATGCAGGCGGAGATCTGGCGGGAGACGAAGAACGGAGCAAAGACTCAGACATGAAACACTGAGGTCACAATGTTGTGTACGTAGTTGCCCACGTCCACGAGGTAAGCCGTGAGAGTAATGGTGTCTTTGTCGCATTCAACGTTGTACACCAACTACTGAGCAAGGCAGAAGACTCCCCACTTGAATACATTGGCCACGCAAAGGCCTCACGGCCGTTCCAGACTGATGTCATCGTGCGATTGACGAGCAAGCAATACAGAGGTAGATCAAGGAGCGCGCGAAGGTCACAACGGCCCGCTTGGTCGTCGTGGTAACGCAGAGCCACGTGGGGGACAGTGAAGAGGACCAAATCGGCCTCGGCCAAGTCCGTCCACGTGTTCTTGTCATTGAGAGAGGGGAATGACCGAGGTCGACCTATGAGTCAGGTAGGAGCAAAATGAGGCGCGCGAATTTCTTTTTCTTCTGACATGAAAATGGCAACGCTAAAGGGATCGCTTGTTGGTAAACAAATCTCCCTTAAAGTAAAAACCCAATCGTTGACTCGCACATCTTGGCCTTGGCTTTGGACGTGTCGATCATGCCGGAAGAGACGTCAGCGAAAGCGTCGACTGAGTTCTCGGTGGGCGAGAGAGTCCTCTGCTATGAGCCCGACCCAGCGAAGGTGGAGGTAGTGTACGACGCCAAGATCCTCAAAATCACTCCTGACGTGCCGCGACAGTACCTGGTGCACTTTCAAGGCTGGAGCGCCTCTTGGGACAGATTCGTTACCAGAGACTTCTTACTCAAGGACACTGAGGAGACTCGGCAGCTCCAGCGGACCCTGTTTAAGCGGGCGGAGGTGTGCATCAAGCTGCCAAAGCCTAGGAAGAATAAATCCAAAAAGAGAAAGTCGGACGGCGGCTCAAACGATGGAGACGTCACCAAGGAGCTGAAGGCGGAGACTTCGGCTGCAGCGGAGAAAGTCTCGAACGAAGAAAAAGACGCGTCTGCGGCGGAGAACGACGACGCGTGTAAAGAGAGACCGTTTCCCTTGCCCCTGTCTGATGGCGTAAAAGCCATTCTGGAGAAAGATCGATACAATGTGGTGGAAAGAGGTCAGTTGAACTCCCTGCCAGCTACCGTCAACGTTGTGACAGTGCTCGAAGACTTTGTGCGCATCTTTTCCCTCGAGAGACTCAATTGGCACGAGAAGCACTACGGCAAGAACATTTTCGTCGGCCTCAAAAAGGAGACCGCGCAAGAGAGTCTCGAGCAAGTGTTAACAGACATCAATCTCGCTCGAGAAGTGGCCGAAGGGCTGCGAATTATGTTTGACTTGTACCTGCAAAAGTTTTTACTCTACCACAGTAGTGAGCGGAAACAGCTCGAAGAGCTGATGTCCAAGCCGTTGTCATTCTACTTGAAAGAAACTCCAGGTCAGCTATCGAGTAGTGGCGAGCCTTGCTTGATATCTTCCCCCCTGGAGGCCCTGCCCTTCGCCAAGATTCGAGATGTAGGACAAGCCTCGTCCAGACGAGACAGTAAATCCGACGAGGTTGGAAAAGGAGGTGGCAGCTCACATAGCGGCTCTGACAGATCATCCCCTAGTGTCTGCGCCGTCGCATCGGTGGCGTCTGTCTCGTCGGCAGAGACGCTACACAGAGTGACTTCGGACCGTGAATTCGTCAACAAGTGGCGACTGCTGCCCTCATCCCTGGTGGAGCGGATCCAGGATGAAAAACCTCTGCCCTCACTCGTCTATAGTCCAGTATACTTACTCAGGCTCTTCGTTACAGTACCGGAGATTTTACCCAAGATGTGCATGCCCGTCGAGAGGTGTAAAATTTTGCTCAAATACTTCAATCTTGTACTGAGCCATTTTGAAAAGCATTGTACTTTCAGTTGAGTGGATCCTACTGTGTACTCACATGCAGCATGCAATATGTAGTACAGCGTATATAAATCAGCATAGTATGAAGCAATGACTTTATTTAGACCTAATATTTAGCAACCCTTTATCCATCTTTGACCTGAACACCAGCGCTAGCATGGATTTGGGAACAATAATACCCACAAGAATAGGATACATGGCGCCCCCGGTTGATGTAGATGTAGTACGTATGAGGTGCCATCATCCCTCTGTTTCTTATTCCAGTTCAATTTTTTACTCAGAAGAGTCCTGGCATCCAAGGGACGGCGGCCTTTGGCCGGAAGGATGATTTCGGTGGCTTGGCGATTCTCGGTCTGTGTCCGGATTGAAACTGTGTCAAGTATTGAAGTCAGGAAGGCGGGGCCATTTTGACGACTTCTGATGGATGGCATCGGTCCTCTCGGTGCTCTTTCCTTCAAGTGTACCGTAGTACACCTCTTTCACTCCGCCTGGCGTACTTGACAGCACTATAAACTGGTACTTTAGACAAGTTGCAGTGCGTCGACGTAAAATGAAAGCAGTACTGTAGCCTCCACTCCATAGCGTTCGCTTAAGCGGAGAATGACAGCACAGCACTTTTTAGGTAATGCTCAAGACTTTTGGGGACATCCGGCCAAGCAAACTTGTTTCGAGAGAGAGCATATTTTGTACTCGACGAATCGTCCAGATATTGCAGCGGAGCGCAGTCAGGGTCTTTCCGGGACAGTTGTCCTCTTGAGCATGTCCAAGACAACGGTCTGTTTCAGAGCTTTCCGCCTTTTTTTGGCTTTGTTTTGCATCAACTGACTGCAAAGACAGATTTTAATGGCAAGTTTTTCCTTTTTTGTGGCGAATTTGTGTTTTTAAACCAAGTTTTTGCTGTGCGATGGAGCAGTCAAATGCTTAACCTGGCGAAGATCACTCTATGGAAATGTGGGACTTTAGAAAACTGTCACTACGCAGAGTGTGCGATTAACATGTGTACACTTAAGCGGAGATTAATGTATGACAAAAAGCCCAACAAGTTGTAGGATTGTACGAGAGGTCTTTAAGCATAGATTAACATTCAAATTTTATCCGCTTAATTGTGCTCTGACTTTTTCAGTTTCTTTTTGGCGTCGTTCTGTCATGTAAGCACAGCAACTGTTATGAATAAGATTTATTTCAATCACAATGGTTCGTGAGATTTAGTGCCTCAAAGTGTGTTACTCTGTGGAACAGAGGAGGAGCCTCTGCTGGACGCAATCTTGATCCATAATCGTGCGGACCCCTAGGTAAAACTCTTCACAAGCCCTTACTGCGCATCCAGATTGAGAACACGGTCATCCCCCGCTCCTCCTCTCCCGTTTTGTCCGTCAACATGTAGGAGGAGGGGTAGCACGACGAGTTTTTAAGAAGGTCTGACCCCATCCGCGCCCAGCTCTCTTCTACTGTCCCACCAGACGTCAAACAAGGCCATCTTGAAATCTTCGTGAAGTCAACTGAGCAACGACCCGGTTGCATCACACAAAATCCCCCCATAGTTAACATTCCCTGTACTGTTCACAAAGGACTTTCTTCTGCCGTAGAAGCGAACTGCAGCGTTCCTGTCCACCGTCATTAAGACGATGTTGACAGTGCTGTCATCAATCAGAACTTGTCTAGATATCCACTTGATCTGAGGACTTCACAGCGACAAAGCTAACTGGATCACCTGAGGGTTGGAAAGCGAATAAGGGAAGTTCTAACCACTGATGAACCCTGCTAAACACAGTTTGCAAACTAAATGTACACCCTGTATGTGCACGCACACCTTCCTTAAAAATATCAAGTAGATTTTTGTCCGCCAGCTTCATGCCGTCCAGGGAGGAAGGTTCGTGTCGCCTTGAACCACACGCTGTGCAGGTGATTTCGGGCTTTCAACCACCAAATAATGTCAGCCTTGTCGTTGACTACTTTGGTCATCACTCCCACCCCCCTGATGAGGCTGTCGTACACTCTCCCGTTGATCACGTAGTTCTTTTCAAGAGAGACGGTGAGTGCAGCTACTGTATGCAATCTTGGGGGTTCACAGTGCACTGATTTCCTCAGATGCTGCACTGTACCAGTACCTTACCCTTTCATCAAAGGAGCTCTCTATCAGCTCCTTCTCCATGTCTGCATTCTTCCACTGCTCCTCCAGCATCGAGATGGCAGCATTGGATGCCATCTCTTGCTTTTCCAGGCGGTCAGTGCAAGCTAGGGACAGTACGAGAAATCCTGGATAAACCAGACTTTCGCAATGATACTCGTTAACCTTATGGCAAGACGACGGGGATCAAACGTCTGATGGATCCGGTGGATCCATCGGGTGGGCTTGATGACTTCTCTTTACACTGTACCAGTGCCCGATTTGTTTGCACTTCTTTGATTAGTTCAATTTTTGCCGCTAGGACGGCGCTGATCGCACAGGAACTCGCCTATGGCTCCATCAGAGTTCCCAGAAAGTGATGAATCTTCTTCTACGCGGGTTTAAGAAAGATCCGAAATCTGCCACGAAGAACTCAGGGTTCGATGCCAACTCTGCGGTTCATGCGAAGAAAATAAACAAAAACAGAACGTCTGGTGCGGTCTGGTGATAAGCGAAGGTACGAGTTTGTCACCAGACGAACCAGAGTCAGTCCCCCTCATCAAGGGAGTGAGACAGCATGTTGACTCCACGCTTCTCTATCGCCCAGGAGCCCGACTGGCTCACCGTCACCATCCACGCTCCCTTTACCAGCATCGCGGAGACTGAGGTCTTTGCTGAGGGTCCGGACTTCAGGTTCTTCTCCCCTCCGTACTTTCTCCGGCTCCACCTTCCTGGGGATATCACGGAAGAGAGGATTCCATCAGATGGGATTGGACCAGTCCAAAAGTCCGAAGCCACTTATGTGGCCGACGATGCCAGTTTTGTCATCCGGGTCCCGAAAGCGGTGCCAGGACAGTACTTTAAAGGGCTAGACATGCTGACGGACCTCCTGACCCCGAAAGGCAGCAGCATCAGTGAGGCTAATAAGATTGAAGAAGTTGGTGTTGGTTTGAAGGAGTCTGAACAAGACTGGTACTGTGAACAGAGACTTCCTCCAGATGACAGCAGGGAAGATGAAGTATCCTCCATGTCCATCGGGCAAAGCAGTCGCGGCTATGGTTTTGCCTTTCAACGCACAAACGTATTTGCTAAACTGCCTCGTGAGAGCCAGGAGGTTTTGGATGTCAAAGATCCTGACGAACTGATGTGGTGTCAGCGTCGGGAGAAGAGACTCGAGATGGAACAGAAGGATTTTAGTGGGGACCACTATCTGTGTGATCTGTTCGAGCCTGCAGAACCTGCTTTGAAGTCCTTAAATGACACTTGTGTCAAGTCGGAGAGTCCTCAGCCTCTTGAACTAAGTGATGAAGATCGGGAGCGTATGGTGATGTTGCCCAGAAAGCAGTATTTGGTTGAAGAATCACTTCTCTCAAGCGTCGGTTACGGCTTGGTTGACTTGCTCTTCGCTTACTGCTATGACCTGCGTGTGGGCGAGGGTGACCACACGGCAGAGGCATCTTGGAACATGGTCAAACTGAGTGCAACACTGAGCTGCTCGGAAAAGTTTGACTCTATTCATGACTGCGTCGTGTCGTGTTTGAGGCGGTCACTGTGCTACCCACTGGTACGGAACTATGCTTTCTCTTGGCAAGTGTTGGCTGATGTGCGAGATCTACTTTGTGAATCCCCGGAGCCCAATGTAGCAGTGTTGAAGGCCCTTCTGGCAATGATACCAATCATGATCAGCGGAGATGGCACGTACATCTTCAACCAGTTGTACATCGAACCTTATGCCGTCTGGGTGCAGTCAATGCCTTTTTCGTGTTTAGAGTCCGTAGGAAAGGCTCTGCAGAAGGTAATGTCATTGGTCACAAAAGACGATGTTGGACTTGAGCTGGTGGAATTAGAGCAGGCTGCTCTTCTTGTAAAGGAAGAAGCAGAAAGTGAAACTGTGGGACCAAGTGACCTTGCCATTGGCGTTTCAAGTGTATGTCTCGGCAAGCAAAATCATGATCTTGACTCTGATGACGACTCCGAGACATCAAGCTCATCCTCAAGTAGTGAAGACAGTGATGATACAAGCAGTGAGTCTGACGACCATGCAGCCACCAACGAAAATGTTGGGGAAAAGGTGATATCGTAGTCGCCTGTATCTACTGGATCTCATAAAGAATTAATAATCATTGCTATAGCGTTCAGACCGATAGTGTAACCTTTATCTAATCGCGCCGCCCACTTCATTGGATAGAGAGAATGGCAAAAATATAAAGCGTTATGTGTTTGTTTGTGTGCGTGTGTATCTAACTCAACCTAACCTAACCAATACACGCACGCGCAACTCAGCCCTGCAAAAGCACGAAATCAGCCGCGCAAAAGCTGGTAAAAGTGGAAATCGGCCGAGGACTGACAGAAGGCCGCAAAAGCTAAAAAATCAGCCGCGGAAATAAAATCGGCCGCGGGCAGGCAGACACACGAACATAGGGGCCCTTGCGTTTTATAAATAGAGATGCATCATTCAATGAGTAATCAAAAGCACAACAGACATCATGTTGCATAACCGAGGAAAACTGGTTTCTAACGAACAAATTACTGATTTACTATCACAATGAGGTATTATCGCACTCTGGGAACCAATGCTTGCTTGGATCCAATGACTGAAAAGTTACGCGGACGATGTAAGGCCAGTATCTTGGTATAGCTTAGCTGAAATGCCCGTAGGACTACATGGTCTTGGTTCCAAGGAGGGACGCACTGTCGTCGTCCCCCAGAGAGTAGGTGTTCATCCACTCCTCCGACCTCGCAGGCCTAAATAAGCCGCCGCATCTGAGGCCAAAGAAATCAATGGTGTTTCGCCGACAGCCTCGATCAAACGGCGACTTCACGCCTCCTGCGTTCTTCCTGAAGTGGTGGTACCTGAACGAATTCATCCGCTCGTTGGTGGTCATGCCCAGCCAGAAGCTTTGGTAGGCCTGGCAGAAAGCCAACGTCGTCACCCATGCAATGTTGATGACGGCGTAAATGCTGGCGAAGAAAACCCACGGACTGCAGGACGCAAACTCTTTGATGCTGTCGAGGAAGCCTCGCTCGGAGATGACCAGCAAACACGAGTCCCGAAAGACGAGGTAGCAGCCATATACGACAAAGCAGAGACTTGCGCTGAGGGTGACCAGGTAGCCGAGAAAGAACTTGTGATTTTTCAGCCCTATGCAGTTGGCTACCCAGGGGCAGTGATGGTCGAACTTTGCCACGCATCGGTCGCAGGTTGAACAGTGCTTCGAGCGCAGCGGTCGCTTGATGAGGCAGGTGGGACAGAAGGTGCGTGGGTTGAATCCACCGTCCCGTTCTGCTAGCTCAATGATGGTCCGCAACTTTTCTTCGCGGGATGTGACGATAACGCCTGGATCACTTCGCCAAGTCCTCATAAATGTGTACCACAGACTAGAGGAGAAGGCCACAAAGGTTAGCGTGGTGAGGGCTCCGGCGAAGGCATGCACGAACGCGAACCAAACGTAGTAAAACCATGCTTTGGATGCGAAGTAGATTGCCACAGGCATCACTGCCGTCATCCGCTCGTCAAACAACCAGTTTGCTGTGACGTTGATGTAGGTATACAGCGCTGCCGTCAGTAGGACTTTGGTGAGTAGCTGGTGGGCGCTGTGGAAGATGTAGCCCATGGAGAAGAGGATGACGAAAGGCATTGCGACCATGGCTACCATATGCATTTGTCGGTCTTCTTTTAGCACCAACAACTTATTACTGGGCTGAGTAAGGGCCACTTCTGACTCCATACGGGCAACGAGCTTCCTGGGCAGTCCAAAGTGAATCATACTACCCTTGGCGACCTCTTTTTGTTGGTCTCTTAGGATGGTCTTGACGACGTCAAGCGGTGTTTCTCCACGACGGTTGGTAACCTTGACGCACGTGGGAACTCGATGCACGAGAAGTCCGATCATGGCCACGTTTTTGGCCAGGCAGGCCCAGTGCAGTGGTGAGTTTTGGTGTACAGCATCTTGGATGGTGGCGCTGGCGCCCAGAGTGAGTAGCAGACGGGCGCATTCCGGATTTGCACAACGGTAAGCAGCCCTGACGTGGATTAGAGTGTGTATAGAGACTCAAAATCTTATTGCTTTTGCTACTTGTACTTTGCGTTTACCAGGCTAGAGGAGTCATCCCATGCTTGTCCTGCGTGTTGATGGAGACCCCCTTCGCCACGAGGTAGGCGACGATAGCCGTGTGGCCAAATTGAGCGGCCAGGTGGACGCAGCCGAAGCCCTCCCCGTCCTGCAGATTGGGATCGGCGCCGTGCTGGAGGAGCAACACCACCATGCTTATGTGTCCTTGCCTGATGGCCCAATGGAGCGGCGTGGACATAAGCTCGCCGCCCACGGCATCCACATTCGCCCCAATTCCCAACAGGTACGTCACGATCTCTCGACGATTGTTGATAGCGGCCCAATGCAGAAGACTCACGTTCTCCTCGTCGGGCTGGTTGACATCCCGCCCGCCCTCCACGAGCTCTCTCAACCGATCGAATGCGCCGTATTGCGCGGCCTTGACGGCGTCGAAGGCGGAGGCGTCGGGCTGCGGCGGCGGCTTGGAGTTAGGCTGGAGACTAACGGCGGCAGCCGCGCCGTCGCTGTTAACGGCATCACCTGCAGCCGTGGGCTCACCATCGTAGTCGCAGTAGAGGGCGGGGTTGCCGCTGGCTAGGGTTTTGGTCAGATTACTTGCTGCCTTCATGGAGTCGTCATCGACGGGGCTGACCGATGAAGAAGAGGTCGACTGCGATAGCAAGATTGATTTTAGGGCGCCGCCGGCCTGAGGCAGAGCGAGGGATTACCTGCCCGAATCGATTTTGAGCTTCGGCAGCTTTGCCCACTTTGCCCCGCAGGACCCGCAGGAGGCTGACTGAATTTGTGTACAAGGAAGAGTCGCTGTTGCTTTGGTGGAGCTGAAGAGGGGGCTCATTTTGTTGAGGTCCTTCAAGTCGATGACCGAGCCTTCATTCACCTTCCTATTAAGGTATCTCTGATGCTTGGAAAGGATGAAAGCAGCCTTCTTGAGCTAAAGGCACCAAGTTTCGGCCTATTACAGTTTTCGACGATCTCATATATAAATAAATATCCATCTTAACCCTTAGTAAGCTGCCAAAGACTCCAGCCCCGGCCCGCCCGTGCAGGGCTTCGGCCGACTGCTTTTGTTTATCTTTTGGCGCAGCTGTTGCCAATTCTTCCTTTTCCGCCTTCTTCTTACTCCAGCAGGCGAGTGAAATTTTGGCTTGGGCGAAATTCGTCCAGTTTTCGTCGCCTCTGAAGGTCCTCCGACAGCCTGAGCAACATGACCGAGGCCAAGGATCCACTGCAGTCCGTGCAGGTGTTTGGCAGGAAGGTGAGCGTGAACAGCATAGTGAGAAACTGAAAGGCAACTTCTGTCACGTCTGCCTGTTGTTGCTTCCTCCCTAGAAATCGGCCACCGCTGTAGCCTACTGCAAAAGAGGCAAAGGCCTCATCAGGGTTAACGGCAGGCCCTTGGACCAAGTGGAACCGAAGGCGCTGCAGTACAAGTTGCAGGAGCCGCTTCTTCTGCTGGGGCAGGATCGCTTCTCCGACGTCGATATCCGTATCAGGGTGAAGGGTGGTGGACACACTTCTCAGATCTACGCCATCAGACAGGCGCTCTCCAAGTCACTGGTGGCCTACTACCAGAAATGTAAGTAGATTGTTGACTTGGGGTCCTTGAAACTTCGACAAGACGGTTACGGATAGACAGCAGCTTTCACTGAAACATATCGCAACCTTTCTGTCGGCCTTTTTCGTTGGTGAAAAGTTCTGTTTTCTATATTTTACGAACATTTTCAATTTTCAAAGATTTTCCGCTATGTTGTATCTGTGGCCATGTGCAGGGTGTCACTGATAGTGTGACAGAGACACCTGTCCGTAAGAATGACCTTGTAACGCTGTTACAATTACAGTTACAGATGTAACCATGAAATCGGTCAGTTTCATTTATGTGCAAAATAGTTTCCTCGATAGGAATCAGAGGTCCCCAACTGCTCCTTACACAGTATGACTATTGATAGTTTTCAACTTTCCGCTTCAATTTCCTTGTTTTGGCAACGATTTAAGACTTGAGACTGCTTCTTCAGTGTGACGTGCTCATTTCCAGACGTCGACGAGCAGAGCAAGAAGGAGATCAAGGACATCTTGGTGCAGTTCGACCGCACCTTGCTGGTTGCCGACCCGAGGCGCTGCGAGGCCAAGAAGTTCGGCGGACCTGGCGCCAGGGCAAGATATCAGAAGTCTTACCGTTAAGAACACCTGTCCCAGCGTATCGAGGAAGCAAAATAAAGATGGTCGAAGTCTATGCGAGTGTCCTACATGGCTGCGAGCGCTTAGAGGAAGTCTGTCCATACCTTTCATCCTGATCCATAATTCAGGGTTTTCTGTCAGTCGACACCTGTTGACCCAGTTATGCGCCATTGATGCTGTGTGCATATGATGGATTCAGGTGTGCCTAGGTTGCATGTACGTAGATGGGCACCAAGTCTCAAGGGATTTCTGGGCATACTTTTGAGTGGCTCAGCGTATATTCAAATTACCTGCCGAAACAGGTGGCGATCCTCTAGAGAAGCAGCTTGATCAGTGAGTCGTACAATGTATATATACGACATACATACAGAGTACGATAAACATATAGTAACTTATCAGAAGGCACTTCGCTATGGAGAAAAGAAATGCGCATCAACCTTGCGTACGCAGAAAATTCATCACGTAAATGGTACCGTGTCATGTCCAGCACCAGCTTGAAGCCCAACATCTCGGCTTCACAGGTTGGCACACCGTCACCAACTCCTTTTCGGTGCTGGCAATTAGATGGAGAACGACGTCTCCATCGCCTCATGTCTCAGTGATCCAGGGTGCACGATCCAATGTCTCGTTGGGCTGTGGTCAACAACTCCGCACCCGTCCGGGGCAGCCATGACGACGGCGCCGTCATGGAAGATGTAGGCAGGTCACTCGCCTAGTAAAAGTGGCCAGCGTTTGGACAGGGCTACAACTGCTCCGTAATGTGGATGTGGTCCTCTATCAGTTGGCTCTGCTACCGCCACTACAAGGCGTCTCCCATGTTCTGACCGGTCGCCAACGTTCAGTCGGACGTCCATGAATTCCACCCAGCCCTTGGGGGTCTTGCCGATTTAATCTGTTTCTGTGTACCATATTTCTTGCCAGACTTCATTTCGATCCATTCTAGAGAAATGGAGGGGGAAAATCGTCAGTTTTGGGGTCCCTCCTCATGTTGCTGTATGGACTACCCCAGCTCTTCTTTGGCACTACTGTTACGTGGAACTGTACAACTACATATAGGATTCTCAAGAAAGACGGGTTAAAAAGACAATTTGCTGAAGAACCATTTAATGACGTCTTCTCTTTTTGGCATCAGGTAACTTACCTACGATGCACTCAGATACGTATACTCAAAAATTTTCGGTTTTTGGTCTAGCCCATTGGATACTGTGTCTCTCGGTGTCTCTTTAAGTGACTTCACATGCAAATCCAAACCCAAAACGTTTCACTTTCATGTCTATGTCGGCGGGATTCATTGAAATACGGCATTTGGCGAAGTGCTGGGCCGAGTTGCAGGGAATTGCAGAGTCCCTAGTGATTCTGCAGAGTTCTCTCATTCCCTAGGCACTATGTGGAGTCCGAGTTTATCCACCAGTGCTGTCTTTATCCTGTCAGTCTGTTACCCTTCCTCGTTCGGAAAGTACTTCACTGATCAGTAGGTTAGGTTAGGTTAGAGTCTATTACAGGGGACCAAGGGTTTTCTCGCTGTGGCTGCTCCTCCATCAGCAAGTGCAAAACAAAGAGATTTCCTGTGTCGTCATGTGTAACAGCAGATGGCACAACTCAGGACCATGCTAGGGATTACCCAGAGTCCCTGAGTTCCACCGGAACTTTGCAGAATCCCTAGATTTAACCTGGTACTTCACAGAATGCCATACTTCTCTGTTGTTCCCTAGGGATTAGGATTATCCAGAGTCCCTGAGTTCCTCCGGAACTTTGCAGAATCCCTAGATTCGATCCGGCACTTCGCGTAATGCCGTAATTCACTGAATCCTGCCTCCATCATACACATGCATACACAAGCAGTTTTCCCTGAGAAAATGACCAATGCCGAGGACGTCTCTATCGTCTATATTTGTATATATAAAGCGCTACGTCTGTATGCACGTCAGTCAGAAAATAGTACTGATGTAGTTACTTGCACAGGGTCATGGGTCCTGTTGGCCACCCTCGTGCTTGCCACTTGCCTCAAGGCCGCCGAGTACATGTAATACGTGCAGGGAATGTCACAGTATGAGCAGCGATCACTGTTCCTTTTGTCCACCTATATCGGTCGAAACCGTAATTGTCCCTCTCATATGGCACTCCGCACGTGACGTCGCCCTGAACGGGCCCAACGCACCCCAGATCCATAACATCTCAACAGTCACCTATTTTCTCAACTGAATCGACAACCTGCCTCGGCGTAGTTCAGTTTCTTTCTTACTTTTGAGATCGCTGCGTTTCCCAGCACAATTCATAATTCTCCGTAGCATCAGGTAATCACTACTAACGGGCAAGAGGAGTTCTCGAGTGAACCCTAGCGCGAGGCAAAAAAAGCACCACCACATACAGGGTGCGGCGTAGTCGTAAGGGTAGATGGGGAACAAACTGCCGATACCTATGCATAATGACTAATTTACATCGCTTGACAGCGACTTCCGATTTGCTGCCTCTGCTCCCGTCGTTGACGTCGAAAGCCTCGTAGTTCCGACTCGACGTGGCTCTCAAAGTGAGGCACCCTGTACTAGAGAGAGAGAGAGAGAGAGAGGGAGATCATCATGGTAGTAAGGAAACATTGCTGGCAACCTCACTCTCTGCATCTGTGTAATCTCTTTGTGACAGAAAGCTTTCCGCGAAATGCGCGAGAGCATGGAGTGGAGAGGATCAGGGAGCCATAGGAAATGTGTCTAACGAAGCTTGAATTTTTTTTCGGAGGCGGTATTTTTTTAATATTGGCAGACACATACGTACACATGTGTATTAATGCGTGTGTGATACCATGTGTGCGTCCTGTGAGGGTGGAGAAGTGCAACGTGGAACCTTCTGCGTGTGTGGCCACGGTTGCAATGGCGATCCGCCCAGGCTGGAAAGGCGTCACCGAGGCCGTGCACAAGCAGGAGGACGATCTCCTTGTTCCGAACATGTTGCTCCGTTAGGGCCCGGACAAGAGTGACGTATCCACATGCGTGCGTCATAGTGTGCACGGAGTGTGCAATATAATTGTATTTAACAATTAAGCACAAGTACATGCATACATGTAAGAAACCCCAGCCGCCGTCAGTGAATTTCCAAATTTGACCGCTTTTCGACCTAGCCTAGTATGTATCTGAATGTCCTCCATGCACGGCCGAGCCGTTGGAACATGCTGTCACCTCTGTAGAGCGAGCAGAAGCAAAGTTACACGTAGCAAGATGTCTTATTTGAGGTAAAACAATCGCTGTGCGCATTCTCTAGGATGACTGCGTCATGGGTTTCTTTATTAGCAAACTTTTGTGAAACTTCATCAAAATGTGCAATTTGATGTCTCTGCACACCACCCCAAAAACCATTGACTTATTCCAGCAGCTGCCGGATGAACGGCAGCACCCAGACGATCAGCAACACAGGAGCACTGCCAACCTGTAAGGGGCCGCGGACATGTTGTATTCATCGCACAGGGCTCAACTTTGGAACTAATGTAGAGAACTCACTGAAGGTCAATTAATACACACTTAGTGAACACGAATTTATCTTTTACCTAAACGCCGCAGCCAACATCGTTTTGGAGACACAAATACGTACAAGAACGCTTGGCGCATCCGGTACGCACGTACTATTCTAGCTTTTGTACTTCCGTGGCTTTATCCCCGAGGATCACGACGATAGTGACGCTATTGATGCCGGAGGGACAGGAGAAAAGATGTTAGCGACGATGCTGGAAACAAAATCAGATTGTACAACAAGAACAACTGCATTTCACCTGTTGAAGCCTCTACCAGTGAGTAACGGTAGATGTGGAACGTCCTCGCGCCTTCCCATATGAGGACTGGTCCAGTTTGGTCCAGCCTGACATGTACGTAGAGTCGACTCTCGACTTGGTCATAACTCTTAGTTTGGGCTTTGCGGATGATGACCGATTTGTTACTAAATAGATCTCTCTATTAAGTCATGTGGGGTCTTTTTTGGTAAATAGGATTCTCCTTCGAGTCACATTTTTTGTCCTGCACTTGTAGTTGTAGAAGACTTGTTTTAAGCTATTTTGCTGGATCCCTTCAAGTTATTCTGGGATGTACTGAAAGAAGTTGAAATGACTCCCTGACCTGAGCTCAAGTTTCTCTTTCATGAATCGAAATACTTGTGCTGGCTGAAACAAAAACGGTTCCACAGCTCTTAGTTCAGCTTCATGTTATACCTTAAAAATTCTCCTGATTGACAAAGTTAAGGTTTCACAGTGAAACTTTTTGCTAGTTCTTTGTACGGCGTCTGCTTTCTGTTACTGTCGTTTTGAAGGCAAAACCATGCGTTGACTTGCTGACAGATTCAATTCAAGTAGAGAGCGCAGATTCAAGTCAAATGATGCCCACCCTGCTTGCGGTATCGGTCGGACATAACCGAAAAGCACTCTAGGAATACATTTCATGCGATGCTAGTTCGGCCTCACTCTCGGTTAAGTCACAACTACCAATTGGGTGAGAATTTTCCCCACGACGACTTGAATCAATCGAGAGTTGTGTATAAGTGTTCACTCTGGGACGACAATACAACCACCTGGATGACCTGGGAGGGGACTGGGGCGATCCAGCAAGCTGAAGCTGCTGAAATACTCAAACTTTCAGAGGCTGTGGACGAGTGAGTTGAGAAAGTCTTTGACGCTGAGGGAGGTCATTTGGGCAAGGTAATCAGACGCCTTGTTCTCAACCATGCTTAAGATGGTTGAAGTTGAGGTGATGGCAATTCACAGGTATTAGTTTCCCGCCCATTTGCATATCAAAATGGCACACGCTGTAGAGGACATCCATAGCAAGACTTAAAGTTACCCGGGCAACGCCAGGCTAGCGCCAGCTTGTCATACTCCGCATTCAGTATACAGGTAGTACGTACATACATATAGGTGGGTGTGTTGTTCGTACTCGTCTTTAAAGGCATGCAGTCTAAACACGTGCTGAGCACGCACGTCGTTCTGGATCTGGATGTGATTGGTCATGTTCTGACCTCATTTGAACACATCCTCGACAAACTGTCGTTGCCGTCTTCTTACTACCTGCATCTGTGGCTCTCCTTTCTCTCGAGTTGGTTGGCGCGCCTTTCTCCCTCTCCTCGCCGCTGTCTCTCATCGGCGACTCGGACTCTGACGGACCGTTCGTCAGTGCACGTCCGAGGTCCACCGGCGAACGAACCGACGGAACCACGGACTTACGAACGGTCCAAGGGTGGCGAGACGGACCGCAGGAAAGCACAGGTGTGCCACTTGTGTCTCGCTGCGACGTTTATGAGGTGTGGCTGTGTGAGCTGTACACGTTAGGTTTCTGTTAGCATTTGACGAACCACAAGTGTACGTTAGCTTCAAGATGTTCTCCAACGCTGACACGGACGATGACTTGACCAACTTGGCCTGGCTCAGCAGCGTCACCATCTTCCCAAACTCCATCGAGGCTTCTTCTCCGAATTTCGTCCAAAATTCAATCGCCAGTCCTTCTTCACCTAGTCCAAAGAAGCGCTCACATCAGTCGATGCCATCCGCCACTGCTGGTGAACTGGTGGTGGCTAAAAAGTCTCTTCCACCTCCTTCTTCCCCAAGCTCTTCGGCATCTCCAAGGCCAAGCGGAAGCCAGCCGCAGCAGCAAGGCGTAAAGAAGCTGCTCGTGCACCACAAGACCAACGTCAGCAAGTTGGCTGAGGAGCACCAACGACTCAAAGAGGAAAAAGACTATAAGGTACGTACATTGAACCATACTATTACGACACTTAGAATGGATTGCTGAAGAATAGTAAGGTGAACGAACAATCATTTACTTTGGCCAACAGTGCAATCACTTTCACTCTCAATGCAACAACATTGCGACAGTCGCGGCCAAAAAGTTAAAGCAGAAATGCAGCTTACTTGGTCTTGTATTAAAACACAATAAGCGTTCTACACTTTTTCCTTAAAGAATGACCCGCAGCAAAGGCCGCCGTTTTCCTACGCCGCCCTCATCTGCTTGGCCATGAGCGAGCAACGCAAAAAGATGAGTCTCAGCCAAATCTACAAGTGGATAAAGGACAACTTTGCCTTCTACAGAGGCTCCGACAAGAGCTGGCAGGTACGACACTCACACTCATTGCATCATCTGGTCGTTGTCACCGCAATTAGGCAATTCATTAAGTGCCCAAACAGCAACACCGCATTGCTCTTTCGACCAAGACCTGACCAATTTCAACACTCTCTCTGTTCTCTCTCTCTCTCTCTCTTTTTATGAAAGCCACCTTATTTGAAATAATTTCCTTCCTCCACCTTCGTTTCCTGCCAGCTTAGGGAAAGCAAATTGATCCTCTCCTTCCCCCTACTAAATACGTAGCACGCCCCACATATGGATAGAACTGAATTATTTATGCGAATTGATATGAAGGGTCAACCAGGGTTTGAGCGCAATCAATACTTTGCGCACTAGCGCGCCCAGGACCGCACGTTTAGCCGCAGATTAGGCGCTACTTTATACTGGACTTCATATGCTGCACACACGTGGAGCAAGAAGAAAGCTGCGGCCAGAGCCAGAGCTACTGCACGTCCATGCAGATATTGGACCCGCGCGTCCTGGCAGTCCTGGTGTGAAGAATAAATGGCATGAAGGAGTGGGGAAGCGGAGGACAGGAAGGAAGGTTTTCGTACAGCCGTGACGAGTGAGGCCAATTAGAGTTGTACGCGTACCTGTGTACGTCCTACTCGCACGTGCAGGACGACGACGACGATGACGACGACGACGTGCAGGAGTCGGCTAGATAGAGCCGCATATTGGGCGACTTTGCCTCGACGAGACATTTTTGACTTCTTTCGAGGCACAAGATCTGCAGTCACGACTAAACATTTCCTCAATTTTCGCCTTGGTAGTTTGTCTCGTTGTTGAACAGTTCCAAAGTTCTATAGATCTCAGTGTCATCGAAAGTCTCGAAATTATGCACTTTTTCCGCTGACGAAAAATCTGATCAAATGGAAGCTTCACTGCACGTATTTAATTGTCAATGATCGGAACTCGTTCGAAAGTATTTAAGGTTATTTTAATGGAAAGTCATGGAAATTATGGACAATGGCCCTGTAGGCTGTACATACATGTACGCATACGGTTGGGAGAAAAAGAAGCCTTCATTCAGTGTTATTTGTTCCTTATCAATAGTCCATACATTGTCCTCTTTCGCCGGGGGACTGACGAACATTATGGCACAGAACAAAAGGGTTTTTTTCTCCCTACCTTAACTGTACGTACAAAACGCACTCGTGATGAGAGCTTTCGTTCCCCGTCTTTGATACCCACTGCTTTGTTTCAGAATTCGATCCGCCACAACTTGTCCCTGAATAAGTGCTTCACCAAGGTGGCCAGAAGTAAGGGAGAACCTGGCAAGGGCGGCTTTTGGACGCTCAACTCGAACTATCACGACCAGCACACTCACAGAGGGGGCGCTGTACTTGGCCAAGTTGATGAGGGAACTCTGGGGGATGGTTGTCCGAAGAAGAAGAGGAAAAAGCGGAGGTGCCGCAGCTCAAACGAAGAAGCTGCTACCACAAGTAAGATCCGCCTCAAGGTGTACGAGGAAAGACAGCAAGTGCAGAACCGCCCGACGCAGCCGCTGTCTCCCCTGCCCCCTCCAGACGCCTCTCCAGCCATCAAGTCCGCGCTCAGAGCCCTCAACAACTGCAACGGCAACAGCAACCAGTTTCCTCCTGCCCACATGGACAACGGCGCTCTCCAACTGTCAGACGTTATGTCGCTCGTTAACTACCAACTTCCACCGCAAAACATCAACAACCAATTCCAGACAACGCCTTCGTCTCTTCAGAGAGATGAGTGCAGCAACGGCAGCAACAACGAATTCTACGCCAACTTGGTGCACACCACACCCACGCCTGCCTACTTGGAGGAGGAGTTCTTCGTGGACGACTCGGCCACTCTGGACCTCCCGTTGTGCGCCAACTTTGAAACGATGGCCCCGGCTGCGCAGGCGCCACTGCAGCATGCCGCAGCGGCCGCGGCCGCAGCTCAGCACTCCTCGTCGGCCCACAACGTCGCGTACCACATCGGGCCAGAGTGGCTCGGCGCAAAATGCGTCGCCGCAGCGCCCCGGGCTGCACACCATCACCAGGACGTCCCCATGGAGCACTCGTGGGAGAACACGCCGGGCAACCTGCTGGAGTCAGCGCTTGATCTCGAGGGACTCATGGACTTGGACGCCGTCGCCAAATAGACCACATTCCTCATATAGTACACGTCAACGCACATTACGTATTGTCTATCCTGTTACGACGTGGGAGTGAATCAACTTGTGTACGCTCTCCCTTTTCCAGCCGAGCTAAAATGGGCGCTGCAATGAAATATTCATATCATTGTTTGACGACACAATATTGTGGCAAAAAAAAAGTATAGAAGAGCTGCTATTAAAGCGAAAGTCAAACGAAGAGAGGGTCTTCATTCTAGCTTGTCTGTCTAGTGGAAGGTGCACGTACAGTACAGCGTACAGTGCCTACGGTACAGTCCGTCTGTCCGGATTACATGGACAGGCTACCGATGTACGATTGTGTTGTACCTACATTACATTTGTGGCTTGTGGTAGCAGTCAGGGGTTCCTGGGAGTGCCCGTTCAATAAAGTCCTGCTACTTTGACAGAACTCTTTGTCCGGAACTCTTTGTGGAGCTTTGAGAACTCTATCAGAACTAACGTTACTCCACATCCTTCTCCCGGTGTCCGTCGGTCGTGAACGTGAACGTAGACTTCGTACGAATCCTGTAGTGCTGACTGTTCAATGAGATTCTTCCAAATGCACGGTAATGAACTTCTTGCAATTTTTTGACAGCTGAGGCTGTCACAAGTTGCAAAAACGCGTAAGTGAAAAAAATTTGGCATCTATGGGAATTGCAATTAGATTCGATTGCACTGAGGCTCCCAGGAAGAGGAAGAAGTGGAGTGTGCGAGCTCTCTACGTACACAGGTCTTGATCATTTCTTAAAGATTAGGCTATGCAAATACGTGAACTGAGTTGAACCTGGAAGTTGAAGTCAGCAGAAGGGCAGAACGCACGGCGGAAGTAATGCCAGTGATACAAGTTACTTGGAGTGCATAACTATATATATCGGATACTACTACGTATGGTGAGGTCTCCATCACCGATAAAGTTACTCTGTGCCGAGTCCATCATAATAATAGATAATCTCACATGAAGAGACAAATCAATCTGTTCAGAAAATGTCTGGCAAGAAGGATGTGGTGACAGGCCCTGGATTGCGCGGTCTCCTCTTCTTTCCGTTGGCATCTCTGCCCTCCTCCAGAAGGTTGTACTCCTCCACGTGACACGCGCACGCCGAAGGTAGCTTGAATGAGTCTATCATGAATGGCAACGTGTAGTCGTAGGGATCGTAGACCAGGAAGCGGTGGTAGATGGTCTTCTGCACGCACTGCGTATTGTAGTGGGCCTCCAACACTATTATATCGCAGGGGTCGCCCGAGACGACGCATTCCTCGATGCGGGCGCTCTGAGTGAGCTTCTCGTGACCGATTCTCATGTTGTTGACAATGATGCGCCACTTGCCGAACACGTTCAACGCCCTCAGCGGTCTTATGTATGAGCTGGTGGAGTTGCAGGCGTACGTCTCTCTCTCGTCCACGTACTTCAAGTCCACAGAGTTCTCGAAGTTCACGAAGACGTCCCTGTACAGTTTCTGCAGGGCACCATAGTGAACGAGAAGGGACTCTTGCAATTCGTATTTGGGGTAATCGAAGTCCTCCAAGCAAACCTTACTGTTCTTCTTGGCACAACTTGGTACGCCTGGATCATACTTTCTATGGTGCTTTGGAGGAGGAGGAGGAGGAGGTGGCAACGGTGGTGGCGGTGGTAGGGGAAGCGGATGAGCCCCATAAGCTGCTACTGGGTTGAGGGAGATCTGAACTTCTGTTGGGGCTGCAATACGGAAAAATGAGTGTCTTGGTGCAAAATAACGACCACCAAAATTAAGCGAACTCACTGGGCAACTTCACTGGCGTCTTCTTTGGCATTGGCACCAGCTGGTACTCAATGGCACCCTCGATGCGATGCTCCAGTTTGACCACAGGCGAGCTGCCGATCCCCAGCTGAGGCCGCCTGATGTCCGGCGTGTCCTCGATAATCCGATAGCTTCTTTCGCGCGGCGGCCTCGGTCGAATGAGCGTAACCGTCTTCCGCTGCGCGAAAGCCGGTTGTACACGAATTGCCTGCTGACTGCTCCGTTCCTCCGGCAAGTAGAAGTCGAGAGCGGTGCCGGATTGGTAATGAGGCGGAAGGTGGAAAGCTGCGTAGTCGTGGAGAGCAGGAGGAGCTTTCGTCTCTGCCTCAGCTTCTTCGCCCACTTTTTCAGCGACTTCTTGCGGGTAGATGAAGGCGGGCTCGTACGCGAGGGGTTCCTCCCTGTGTGGTCGCAGCTCTGACCTGAGGTGCACCGGTTCGTACCGTTGAGACACCCGCCGGTTTCGTATCATGACGATGGTGCGTCCCATATGCGTGGCTTCGGCCTCAGCCTCGGCCTCAGCCTCGGCCTCAGCTTGGGCATGGCGGTGGAGAAGGAAGAAGAGCACGATCTGTGGGTGAGTGTGAGGAAGATGTCAACGTACTTATTGCAACCGTGCATTACGCGTCTGAAGTGCTCAACGCTGGATGAAGCGCATCAAGCATGCATGAGTGCCGTCATTGGCTGGACCAACCAGCGAGTGCCAGATCTGATCTGGAACCTGCATTCGCCACTTACCACAAGTTTTCCCGTGATGTTTGGCATGGAGGATTTTGAGTCAAGCCAGTTTCTCTCTACTGGGAGGCCACATTTGGAAGTTCCTCTCCGGCTCCTTACTCCTCTTGGCCGTGACCACTGATCTGTTTACTCTGGTGGCTTCTGGAACAATAAACTCTTCCGTACTCCTCGTTTGGCACGCTTGTGCGGAAGGCAAATCCGCAAGAAAAATCACACGGGCAAGCAACGCAAGCAGTGGTCACATGACCATCTCCAAATTAGCTTCATAAAGTTCGCTGCGTATTTGAACTCTGGTATGCAGCATGAGAATTTTGCAAGCATGCTCGCAATTATCACGCAAATAAATGTACAATAAACTTTGGTCTCAAGAACTTAAATGGAAGTGGACACATTTTCACAAGAAATCCTCTTCCTCCATTCTCATGTGCAAAGGCTTTTTTGGTGCTTTTTTTGCACGACGTTTCTTGCCAAGCAACATTTGGCTACATAGAAGACGTTCCTTTTCAGAGTTGTTACCCTGCTCTGACACTGAAAGTCACAGTACAGTGCATTTTAATTATAGGTTGTGAGGGGGGAAGGAGAGAAAAAGTGACTCTTGTATTTATGCATACAGGGTGGACACAAGCACTGACTCGTTCACGTCAGGCAAATGGCAAGTGTTTGGCAGGGTTGAAAAGTACTGTTGATGCTGATGTGCCGCAAAATTTTATCCGGGAAAACAAAATCAGGGTTGACACATTAATGATAATGAATGATATTTTTCAAAGGGAGTTTGCGCCCACCCTGTGCATGTTCGCACTCCAAACACCACCGGTATGTGTGTGTGTGTGTGTGTGTGTGTGCAGTTCTTGTGTGCGCAAGCGTGCGTGCGCGTGCTTTCTGCTATGGGTGACAGCAGAGTCATCATTAATCTATTGCAACGTGCAAAAAAGTGCACAGAGCGCATTTCATAAAGCGAGTAAACATTCCACCTTCCTGTAATAAAATTTTCAAGGTAGACGCTCTTTAATCAAGCCCCCTTTTTTGCCTAGCCAGATGTGTACGTATGAACACGGAGCGGGGACAGAGCGGAGGGAGTGAGGGAGTCCATACATACGCACACCTACGCGGTGGATCACGAGTGCGCGCGAGGCAACCGCACATTCTCATTATGTCCCCTGGAGGACGTCGGATCCTCTTCGCTCAGCCAGACGAAGGATATGGGAAATCGGATTTGGTCACATTCGGTCTGGTTGATGTGATCGAGTGATCGGGGGGGGGGGACAAACAAGAAAATTGTTACCGTATGAACGCTTAAGGATGCGTCGTGATGGTCATTTTTTTCCGCGAATTGTCTGCAAATAAGGGAACACGACGACCGTGACAGTGGTCGCATGCACGAATGCCTGTGTCGAACAGACTTATTGCGAACGTTCCGGGTGTCCCACAAGTCTGACGGCACTTCTAAAGTGTCCTGAGACATACTGGACACTCGGTATGGGCATTTTTGAACTTGGAATTACTCACTAAGAGTTAAAGTAATCGAGGTTGTGAGGCGCTCCATGTCAAAGTCCCGACGAAGTCTCTGGCATAAATCACGTGGATTTCGTCAACGTGATCTTCCTTGAACCCTGAATTGCTCTGCCGAGATAATAGCTGTGTCCCTCCTTGCGGCTGGCGTTGCCATTCGTCTCAATCGACGAGACCAGCGATCAGGAGGCGTTCTGGCATCGTTCTTCGTATTTGGACGTGCTCTGTATCAAACATGAATGGAAAACAAAAACCCTCCGGAGTCGTCACTGTCATGTCGATGCACGCGCCTCCTGTCATGCGCAATGACGCTCACACACGCACGCTGATGTCCCTGTGCCGAAGCGACGACGACGACGACAGCAGCTGCGTGCTCGACCAGGACAACGCAGTCTCCAAGGCGTCCGCGAATTTGTCGAAAATTAACACGCTCGTTCTAAGCTATCTTGTAATGCATTTTGCTGGCATCACTCTTGCTGTGTTGGTGTCAAAAAAAAGACGAGGCAGCATTGAAATTTTTTCGACACGATAAATGATGACGTGACTATGATAGTGCTTGAAGTGTCTGTTTTTTGTCTTTTTTGTGTCCTGCTAATAAAGTTCTATTTGTGGATTGTTTGTCATCATAGCGTTTGAGCGGCGTCCGTGATATGAAAAAACGAGAAAAGTCTTCGGTTTTTACATGTATTTTGCCATTTTTGTGGTGCGAGTTGCTGTGAGAGTTATCCATTACATAAGAAGAGGGGGCAGTTGGCGAACCGATATCTCCTCTGCCGGGGAAACGATGCTGTTTTGACTAGGTATTTGACACAATTGTCCGTTTTCTCTCTTCAAAATCATTGTCGGAACTGCATGGAACTGTGTGAAGAGAGGCAAGGTCAATCTGGCGAGGATTTTCTCCGACTGAGGGTGGTTTTTTTTTCTTTTTTGTTTTTAATTCTGTGCTCGCACAGGCCAAGGTTTCATATGTGTGCGAGGACAGAAGGGGGTGGGGGTGGGACGAGGGGGGGGGGAGGACTTAGTGGTGGTTGACGTAGGCCCCGTTGTAGCAGGCACAGGAGGCGGGCAGGCGGAAGCTCTCGATGGCGAAGGGCAGGTACTTGTCGTAAGGGTCGTAGATGAGGAAGCGGTGGTAGATGGACTTCTGCAGACACTTTGTCTCGTAGCACTCGGGCACGAGAGGGCAGTGAGAGCCGGGGGTGGTGCACTCCTCCACGCGGGCGGTCTGGCTCAGCAGCTCGTAGTGAGCCTTGACGTGGTTGACGATGATGCGCCACTTGCCGTGCACGTTGATGGCGCGCAATGGCTGGATGTACTTGGTCTCGGAGGGGCACAGGTAGGTCTCCTCCACGATATCCTTCAGGCGGTCAACGGAGTTCTCGGTGTTGGCGAGCACATCCTTGTACAGTTGCTGCACGGCGTCATAATTGTACTCGATGGCCTGTTGAATCTCGTAGGTGGGGTACTCGGGGTCCTCCAGGCAGTAAGCGTAAGGCTTGTTAGGCAGGAGCTTGGCGCACTTGGGCGGGCCGCTGTATGGCTCTTGGTAGGCAGGCACTGGGTGGTGCGGGGCATGAGGAGGAGGGGGACCATATGGGGTGGGGTGGTGAGGGGCATAAGGCGCTGGCGAGTAGGGCGCGGGCTCATGGCCGTACACGGGGGTGTGCCCGTACGGGGGAGGGGCCGGGGTGTAGGGGGCCGGGGAGTAGTGGGGTGGTGGTGGTGGCGGTGGGGGTCCATGAGGGTGTGGTGCCCCGTGCGGAAGCGGATGCGCACCCAGATCGGCCTCAGCACTGGCGTCGGCGCCAGCGTCAGCGTCAGCCTCGGGTTTGGCATCGCAGGCGGCGAGGGCCAGCACAGCAGGGAAAATCTGCAATGGCAAAAAAGTGATGTTTCAACACCTCATCAGAGGAAAGAAATAATAACGATCATGAAAGAGAGGTCGTCGATCACTGATTTCGTGACTGCTATTGAAGCGTCACCAATCACGAGAGCAATTTCATCAGATCACGACTGAAGGTATTGGCAGAGTGCAGACGTTGTTTGAGGAAAAGCTCCTGACTGACAGCAAATCATAAGTCACTGAATCCACTCACCACCCAGAACTTCATGTTCTTGTCAACTTTAGGAGTGTGGACTGTCCACCTTTCTTGTGCAAGGGAAAACTCGCAACTCGACGCTGTCGAAGTCGTCCTTCTGACATTTATAGTAAAGCACACATGTGGCGCGCCAGCCGGCGTACGCAAGTTGTGACGCACGCGTCGTACGCAGGCAGAAGATGCGACGGCGCCGACGCCTTAGGGAGGGAGGAGCTGCTCGGTCGGTCTCATCGTGGTTATTTGTAGCACCTCGGAGCGTATGAGCCAAAAAAGGGACTCTGCCAACCCAATTATTAGGTCTTTGCGCCAGCGAAGACGATGGAGACCTGCATGAGCATGGTGTCCAAGGTGCCGGACTTGCTCGTGGTCTCTGGTGGTTGAAGATTCTGAAATCGAGTAATACTATTCGTACATCGAGTGGGAGTAGAACTGTTGCCACATGATATTTCAGTCAGCAGCAATACTATTCTTACACCGAGTATTATTATTAGACCCAATCTTCTCATGACTCGAGTTGTTCTTCAATCGAGTATTATTCTTACATCGATAGTGCAGCTGTACCGCGCTTTAAGTAGAACAAAGCATATGTTTTTACTCGGCTCCATTGTTTCTTATCGAGAAAAGTGTGCGACAGTTCTCACAGAGGCCAAAACGATAATTTCATACACTATCGCTTGTTTGGCCGAGCTTTGATCGCGGCGACCACAGAATCATTTCCAGATTCCTTCTCATTGTTCTGCTTCTTTTTGGCTTCATTTTTTTTTGCTTCCACACACTTGAAGGATATGAGATGTCTGCCTAAATGAAGCACTTTGTGAGCTGCTGCTGAGGTCTCTATCTGCCGAGATTGAGGAGCTAATTGTGCTCGACAACCAGCACCGCCACCACCTCAACAGCGACAATAACAAGCGCGTGCTCATGCTCACGGAGTGCCTGAGTCAGAGCCAGGGCCACAGCCAGGGCCAGAGGCGGAGCCGGCGCGTCGCCAATTTATCTGGGGCTGTGCAAATTCAAGCAAAACAGGAAATTGAGCGCGAAAAGAGCAATTTTTCCCTCCTCCCCTTGCTCGAGTTCCTTCCCCAGCACCAAAAAAAAACAAGTCTTAGAGATGGTTTAGAGAAGAAACCTTCAGATTTGGCAAAAGTTCCTCCTTTATCCCTGCAGTTTGTTTGTTTGTTTCCTCTTCATCATCATCATCATCATGCCTTCTCTGCCAAGTCACAGAAGGTAACGAAGAAAAATTTTGGGGTGTCGAGAATGCTCATTTTCTTCTTCTTTATGCCGTCATTGACATTTCCGTCGAGCATCCCGGAAAAAAAGAGTTTTGAAAAATTGGCGAATGACTCCGCACTGAGCTAAGATTGGATCGGCAAAATATTATTTCTCATGTCTTCAGTGACGGAGCTGAATTTGATTCTGGGAAATATGGCAGAAGAAGAGGCCTTTTTTTGCAACTTGCCAAGCATCCCGTTAGTGCCTACGAGCACATGTAGTTAGCGGAAAAAGGAGCAAAATAATCTCGAGGAGGAACTGGGAAGTCCTAAGACATAACACCGGCTCTCATACTCGTAAATTTACCTGAGCTGCCTCTGCTGGCGCGCCATCATTATCCTTAATTGCCTTCATTTTTACCCCCTTCTTCTTCGTCGTCGTCAGTAATAACGTTGTCCTGTACATGATGTGTGTAGTTGTTGGTTTATTTTTTTCTCCTTCTTTAAAGAAACGCATCTGTCTCGCAGAGTGACCCTGACATACTGACTTGTTGCATGCGTCGTACGCATTAAAGTGCATAGGAGAGTTGAGGCTGTGCAAGCATGTGCGTATAAGACTTTACTGCTGCACTTTTCACCATTACTATTGATCTCTGCGTATGTGTGCGTGGGGTCTGAAGGTCCTCACGATTCGTCCTTCTCTGCTTTTTTCCCCCCTACTCTTTTGGGCCGCCCATCTAGATACATTTATAGTACGTATATAACTATGTACTATGTAGTAGGGCTGTGCGGTTAAGTGACACCGGTTGAATTGCGAGATCATTGAATCGACGCTCCATTAGTCTCCATCGGGCCATTGCCAGATACTTTTTCATTCGTTTGGCGCGACAGCCGCGATACTGTTTCAAAAAAAGAAGTCTCGCCACACGATACTTTTGGTATCGACGGAACCAAAGCCGGGCGATACTCGAGATGAGTCACTTTTTCGTGGCTGAACAAAACCGTCTCTTAACCACCCCTAGGCGGGATCATCCCTTTCAAATTGCAATATCGATACTTTGACCTCTGATACTCGAAATCCCGAGCGCATCAGGCCCCGGCGGATGCAAGATAAAAAAAATATCGAGCTACAGTTTCGTGTCGACTTACATCGCGACACTGCCATGCACTGGCTGGTCTCCATTACCCGGTTATTGATGACAATGGAGTCTGCCTATGGGCAACGCAATGGCCCGTTGCAAAATGGGTCCCCTCTCTGTAGGGATGAGAATCGAAGCTCCTATATACAGTGCAGCTCATAATCCAAGTCCTTTTTGGCACAGCACAGGAAAGGTCCATTGGCGCAAGGTTATCAATGTTTGTTTTAGCATACAAGCTGGGCGTGAAATAATGCACTTGGCATTTTGGTGTCTCTTTGCCAGAATGACGTCGGCCCTCAACGCAGCCACCACTGGCTGGAACGCTCCAGTCTGTCCAGAAGGAGGACATGAATCACGTACCGAACTGTATTGTACACAGTGGTTCCACTGTATTTGCCATCCTACAGGCTGTTCTCATCGTCATTGGGGCAGTTTCGAAACGTGCATTGTGTTTCTTCACAAAATATGGCTAAGGAGTCGATGAAGTCAGCTCTTTTTCTGCCTCATTTGACAGTGGAATTCTTCATTGTTGTGGGACTAAACGATGCTGAGTCTTGTCACCAGCGGTGACCGAGTTGTCGGCCCCAACGAAGTCCATGCGTGAAACCCATCGCACAGCCCTGGTTGATGGACGCATATGGGTAAATCTTAACATGTCCGTTTGTGTTAACGGGTTCGTCGTCCAAGGCGCGCCAGATCTCGAGCGCTTTCTTGACTTTGCGGAGCTTTAAAAGCAAAGCTCTGCCAAGGTCCGAGCGACCGTTTGAAAAGGCATCCCCCCCCTCACTGTTGTTCCTCTGCTTCTCCCTCTTCCTCTCTTTCTCCCTGGACCTGAGCTTCAACTCCAAGTGTTTTGCCTCGTTAAGCGGGTCCATTTGTCGCAAACAATGGAGCCAATCATTTAGCAATTTAGCCAGATGTGTGTATTTTAACGGATGTTTACAATATACCAAAGTGTTAGATATCACAGGTGTTTTTACACACTCATCCACGCCGTGCGGTTAGGCGGAGGAGCATCAATCCTTCCTGGTTTCGGTCGTCGCCGTCGTCACCGTCGTCGCTGCCACCGCCACATTGAGATAGGCATGAAATGATGCGGCGCTAACTTAAAAAGGCCGATTGCGGCTGAAAATCTGCTTACCTGAGCGTGAAGCAAAGCTCGTGTACAACTAAATGGCATTTAATGAATATAAAGACTTTAAAAGCGGCTTAAAAAAGCGCGCATATCGTCTGTCTGCCTGCTTGCGGTTCTCGGTTTGCCATCTCTCTCTCCCAGGGCTGATTGGTCGACGACATCCATTGTCACACTCTTCCTCTCCTTCTCAACCCTTTTTCTTGTGAAGAATCAACCACCGAATGAAAAGTGCGCAAATCATCGAGGCCTCAGTGCGGCACCTCTGGCTCGGCCAAGAGCTTGAGGACGTGATCGACCGTGATCATAGCAAAACTTGGACTCGTTTTCTGCGTATAGTCATAGTCAACGTTTAGGAGAAGCCTGAGGTCTTGTGCATGCACGTCCACAATTCGGTCAGTAGCCGCGACCACGGATGGAACGTTTTTGACCGTGTCCAAGGCGCTTATATCGAAGGCTTACTGTACATTGTACGCATGGAACACAGTACAGAGCCATCTGTCGGGTTGGAGGAGACTGTGATCGTTTGATTCCTCTCAATCACTGTTAATGCTGTATCATGGGACAACGACAGTCCTTGTTACTTATGCGCAATGCATGCTGTATATGTGTATTAGTGCCATCTGCCGGGTTGTTGGGACTCTTTTTTGGCTTCATCATCAGTCTTCGCATTGTATTGAACAAAAATTAAGCCTTTTTCATATACGCAGATTACGTATGGAGCCATCTGACGGGTTGGAGTCCCTTATTTACCTGCAATCATTCGATTCTTCTTGATCACTTCTTATATTGTATCATACGAAAATTAGCGGTTGTTTTTTAGATACAAGGCTAGTCAGAATCAGCGTCCCTTAGTAAACGATGCGTGGCTCTATTATTTGACCATCATGTGAAGCAATGTTGACATCGATGGAAATAAAATTTTGTTTGTTGTGAGGTTTAGTAAGACTGTGCGGCATTCCAAGTTAATCGATACGTCTAGATCAGATGCCGCGATAATGTTGTATAAGATGCTGAACGCCCATTTGATTGTTTGGCATTAGATTTGCCGATATCTCAAAGATGCCTGATAATGGGACTTTTCAGAATTGGCAGAGTCGCCCCAGTGGCTGAAGATGCTATGGATATTTCCAGACCAGTCGACGCTTGGCACTGTCTCAATAATGTTGCCGAAACTTTGTAAGGTATTCCCATATTCGATAGTTTGCAGACATCGCCATTTTCGACGTCGGTGCGATGCATCGCACAGTCTTACTATTTAGACAGTTTTGAGTGAAACTGACTAAAATGAGCACGGAGCGTAAAATGAGAGGTTGATGACCCTCAAAGACGATGCGGTTGCCATTGCTGCTGACTTGTTAAAAATCACTCTGCAACAATGCTGCTCTTCTATTTAAAAAATGTTCATATTAGAAGTGCAATTTTAAATGTCAGTTGTTCACTCATTTTCCTTGTTTACTTTATGAATTGAAATGCATTTGCACTGGGTGTTATAGACGTCTCACCTGCAATTTCAGCCTTAATGGCTCTTTTTTAAGAGCGCTCGGAATGAACCACATAAGTACGCTTTTAAGTAGAAATTAGCCTTTAATAGCCCAGTCTAGAGCTTCTAATTCACCGTATATGCGTTTGTTTTAGTTACTATGATCTACGTCGCTTTTCAGCCAGCATCGATCAGTGCAGTGAGTGTTGATCGGAAGCTGATAATGACCCACCCTGAATGTGGATAAATGCAGTACTTTCAGTAGATGTCGGATTTTTGCAACTTCCATCAGTGCAGAGACCCCGATTCTTGCAAGATTTGCCGTTGACTGAAGTCAACAACAGTCCGTCCAAAAGTTTGCAAGATTATCTGGACCCTTTGCGAAAATTGAATATGTATATAGAAAGGGTGGCAAAATAGAGCCCCCCTGAGATTGTTCTTGATGCTAATGAAACAGTTATATGATATCTTTTGCCGAGATAGCTACAGGTGCAGACTGAGTGACAGAAATAAATAGATGACGTTTGGGGTACCCAAAAGATCCTCCAACATTGACAAACCTGGAGGGAAGATGTGGAATTGCCTTGGAACGCTCAATTTTTTTCTTTAAGTCATGGTGATTTGTTAAAGTTCCATTGCAGGAAAGACAGCACTAAAACTTTGCGAAATACTACAAGCACACACAGGTCCTGAAACATGACATGGTGCGCTAAAAATAGAAAAATGAGTGTTCCAAAGCAATTCTGCCTTTCCTCCCCCCTCTGTTGTTAATGTTTTAGGACATGACTTCTGCTATTGCCACAAGTCAGGCCGCGCCTTGAGCCATCACACGTGCTATCACTGTTTCAGGTGCATGAAGAACAATCTCGGCGGGCACTCAATTTGCCACATCCCCAGTATGTGGAGCCACGCTACGCGTTGGGGAAGCACCTCTTCTACCCGTCATTGTCGTCTGTGTACATTGTGGCACCTCTTTCTCCACCTGGGGATGTTGTACGCAATTCTGCGGTCTCGCAACAACAACCAAAAGTTATCTCAGGCCCCACAGAAAAGGAAGCTCAGAGCAGAAGATGAAGTGTGCCGCGGGCGAGACCAGGAAGGACAGAGTCGGGCAGGTCATTACAACCTCCTCATGATCGGCAAGTCGTGATTTCGGTTTTTCCAACCTTCTCTTTCTTTGCCTTGTTCTTTGCACAGCGAATTTACGCAAATGTCAACGTGATCACTTATTAAGGCTCCTCCCGAGACCCCAGTAGTAGCGTGAATCAATCGGTCATGACAGGAAAAGAATGGTGGTCGTCGTGAAGCCTTCCCTCAGACCACAGCCAGCCAGGCCCAGGCCAGGCCCAGGCCAGCCCCCCCAAAAAAGGCTTGCATTTGCTCGGCCAGACAAGTGGAAACTTTTTTTTTCTTTCTTCTTCGTCTGGGGAGAAGTAGGGTTGTGTTTTGTCTGGCAGAGAAGAGAGGGCGAGTCCCCCCTCCAAACACTCCCCCATGGGCGTCGGAGGCTTGACTCCAAGCCTGCAATTGACAGCAGACGCATTTGCGCCAAAAGTGCGACTCTATCTGTACCGTGGAAAAGGTCATGGCTCCAGAGAACATCATATGGTCTCGAATAATAATAACCTGACTGCCTTCAACGTATGTATGTGCGTACGACATGGCGTACAGGGTGTCCCTGCATAACATTCCGGTCACAACTGTTGGATACATTTTCATGGGGTGCGGACTAATAAATTTCAAATGCTTTTTTTTCAAATTTCTTTTTTTGGAGTCTGACGTTTCAGTCCATATGCGGTGGAGGTCAGGAAGCACGCTGAGAAACAATCTATATTCGACATTATCAAATCGTCCATTCACTGTTTAAGTGACTAATTCAGTTGAGCTCACTATCAAGCAAACCAACATACCTTCATGTGATGTTTTTTTTCTGGACGGTACATTGTTTCACTGGTTAATATTACAGAACAAGCAACCTACGTGCATTCAATATTATGTGATATATATTGTAATATGTATGTGTTGCATAGTCCATGCACTGTTTCAGTGAGTGACACAGAAAAAGAAGCAATCTGTAGTTCAAGGTATCCAGATATCCATGGATGGCTAATGTATGGACTGTTAGAAGATACCTTCTGATGTCCATACGTTGTCCACAGTTGAGATCAGCCGTCGATCTTCACTGTCTGTCCCAGGCATTGACTCCAGCAGCATTTGACCTTTTGTGACACCCTGTACGCGCATACATACGCACTGCCATAGTAATTGCTCCCTCCCCCCTCCTCTGCAAAGCTTGTGGTTCTCGCTCATCGCTGACACTTTTGCAAAGGGGTAAAAATGCGTGGGGGAGGGGGGGGGGGGTAACGGCGTTCTACCAGAGTGACTCCAATGTATTTGTCCAGCCGCCAGTTGAATCCATTATCCATTTAAAAGCTGAGTGCACGAGGTATGAAGCTTTAAAAAGAGTCCTTGCACACAGAAGCAGAGACACAATGACTCGGACTGGACACAGATAGCCTTATTAAGAAAAGGGATATTAGCGAAATAAACAGGCGAATCAGTGCGATTTTTCTCACGGGCAAGTTTGCAAAAAAAGAAGCTAAGAAGGAAAAAGAGCTTCCTCCTTTGGCAGGATGATCAAGTCCCTTCAGGGGGGGGGGGAGGGGAAATAGTTTTGCGCAAAAAAAAGTCCGTGCACATTTTTTCCCCCTTCTCCATCCTCCTCGTGCATTATTACACGCATTGAACACGTTCATAATAGCGCACGACAACGAACGCGCGATTGGAAAATGACTACTGACGCGTGAGCGCAAATCATATCTCGGTGATCAACAGCATCCACTCGGAGGAGGTCCGCGCGGTGACGGCGACGTCGGCGTCGGCGTCGGCGTCGGCGTCGGCGTCGGCGTCGGCGTCGGCGTCGGCGACGGCGACAGCGACAGCGACAGCGACAGCGACAGCGACAGCGACAGCGACAGCGACAGCGACAGCGACAGCGACAGCGACAGCGACAGCGACAGCGACAGCGACAGCGA
>JAAUXU010070230.1_pt1 | contig 56803 bp, 66 predicted proteins | sample 7278151 | NCBI WGS metagenome assembly JAAUXU01 (sample SAMN14350113, study PRJNA611818) | marine sediment metagenome | isolation source: surface marine sediment (1.8m) | place: French Polynesia: Moorea | collected 2018-08
CACTTTTGGATGTACTTAAAGGAGAGGTTGTTTCTACTTCGACTTCTGACTGAGGTTCACACGGAGCAGCAGTGAATCTTGCAGTCCAGATCACCTGCACTAGAACTGTGCGATGTCAGGAGACCATTGACATTAAGAAGTCAGTTCAATGTCTTGGCTGAACACTCGGTGTCAGTGTCAAATGTCGGTGTTTAGCTGCACTATATAATAGCTGGAGTTGGAGGCTCAGTCACAGTGGGGCTGAAGACACAGCTGGAGTGTGATGCACTTTTGCTTCCTCCTGCCGGTGTCAATGCCAAGGCATCGCACAGCCTTACTATGGAAAGTATTCCTTGCACGAACATTTTTGTGTGCGCGTACATCCTGTGTCCCAAAATGGCCAAATGCTGGAAAATTAGGCCAATGTTTGCTAGAAAGGTGAATTATCCACAAGGTCTACACTTTTATGGCCAAACATACAGGGTGCTCCAGAGATGTTGCACATTTTAACACCAGTCCAGTTGTTTCTCTGCTACTGCAAATATTTCGCAGTTCGTGGTCAGATATATTCAAACTTCTTAAGTTGAACCGTACGAGGCAATCTAGAAAGCTGTTTACAAAATTTGTTGAAAATGGCCAGACATTTCAGCCTCTCAGGACCACCCATAAGAGAAATTAAGGGGGTCTCAAAATTTGTAGCGTATACAGGACACCCTACCATTTTCCCCCTCACTGCGTACTTATATAAACTCTGTTTTGTACTTTCGTTCCAATTTAGTTGTCAGAGCCCGACAATCATTTCATCCACTTTCCAAGAAGTAGAGTGCTGATCAAGATGCCCTGGAAAGGCCTATTCAATTGTCTTCCACCATCCAAACTGTCACTTGTGTTGTCAGTCAGAAAACCGCTGATCGTCAGATACAGTCTAAAAAAGTACAGCTACTAAATTATTCTCATTGCGAAGCATAATGGTAAACATACGTGAACATGCTATCAAAGAGTAGAAATGGATATTTAAAAGTCAGTCATTTTCAACGGATTTTTGTTGCCTCCTAATAGAAGGGCTGTTATAGCCAGTGATGCTCGTACATCAAGTTTTCTGTCACATTCGAGCTTCGATGTAGCCAGCAACAGATATGCTTGACTAAAGGGAAACAGTTGTACTTCCCTGCCTACCTACCTATATAACTAAAATAGACCGTTTGTTTGTTTGCTTCTCCTCTACGTATGCACGGCCAAAACACTCGATGGGTCTGGACGAAGTTTGGCATTGAGCTGTCTATTTACTCAGGGAAGGTTATAGACGAGGGTCAATAACTTCAACCTCACTTTTGCGACCTCGAATGACCTCGGAGGTCCGATCTAACTTTAACCTTCTCCCCCCCCCCTCCCATTTTAAGGGTGCTGAACAAAGCTGTCATGAACTTTTTCGAATTGAGCCGTCCTACTGGCTGATAATGGCATTGTCACTGCTTGACCTCTATTTCATGCTTTGACCTTAGTGTGTGACCTCAAGTGACCTCCCAAGGGAGATCTGACACGCACACCCACCCACACTCACACACACACACCCTACAACCTTCCCTGGCCAAGGAGGCAGCTCCATGGCAAATTCCGTCCAGATCCATTAGTCTTTCAGGCAACGCCGGGTACTTCAGCTATACAGGGTGATTTTATTTCCCGGGTCGCGTCGTGTACCTCTGTTAGTAGGTAAGATATGGTAGTCACAGCAGTCAAGTAGTTTGCCCATCTGCACAGTGTTAGTCATCCAGGATAGCTTGTCCTGCTCATTTGGTTCTGACAACTGCTGGTGTGAACATCTTTTTATCCACATTAGCCGCAAATCCGGACACAACTGCATAGGTGATATGTAAAAGAAAGGCAGCAGGGGAAACTGGCGCGGCACGGCTGTCGCCGTGTGGGATTATGTAAGACCCTATCTGTGTAGTAGAGAATTCAGCTGACATTCAGCTTATTTAGTCGCAAAACAGTGACAGTTGGTGGGTGATGTCAAGCCTGGCAAATACTAGAACCATCAGGCCTCACAAAGATCTGATGTGGTTCTTTCTCAACCCTTTGGCAATACTGAGTCTTTTTCTGCATTTGCATAACCACAGGTGGCGACATCAACTGCTCCGGCTGCCGTGCCAGTTTGCTATCAGCTTTCTTTTACACATCACTGACCAACCCTAACAGCTTTGGAGGTAGCTGTTGTGGCTACATTTTACTCACATGAGCCAATAAATCGAAAGAAGGATGATCCAAGTCATTACTCTCCCCACTGAGTCCCCTGTATGGGCCCGTACTAGAGCAGGACTCGTGCCCAAATGAGGAAATGCCGCAAGGACCATTTGCAGCTCTATCCACAAAAAGGGGGACTTTTTTGGATTTGGATCAGTAAGTGAACTTTTGGCAATCGGACAAAACTTGACTATTTAAGTGTTTGACTAAAGCAAAGTTCTACTTGAGTCGAGCTGAGCCTGGAGTCCGACTCGAGTCATTTGTTTTCTGAGTTGACCCGGACTTACGCTCTCTACACCCGCGATCTTGCGTTCCTGCAATCTTAAATTTTTAATCTCTTTTTAAATGTCTGGCTCTTTTTTGTGCCTGCGCTAGAGCAAATACCATGTTTTCATTTTTTGAAGCAGTCACCTTATTTACATATTATTGTACTGAGTAGCTCGACTGTAACACATACTGCAATTATAATGTTGAGTAATACAATGTACCAATGGTTTGTCAAAAACTCCGTCTGAGTAATTTGATAACAATATATTTGGTCATTAGTTGTTTTCGGAATTTAAATTTGCCGCCCGAACATATGTAAGCGCTTTGCACGTAGACCCTTAATGGTCAGTGCTGCCTCTTCTAGCTACGTTCTTCTTTATGTCCTGTGAGACTAATTCGTCTGCAGACGTCACGTAAGCTTCTGATTTATTGTCATTGTATTTCTTCTCTTATCTGGCCGAGCTGAATCACTCTAGTTGTCCTGGCTTTGTCTGGAAGAGGTCCAACATCCTGGACGATTTGAGAGCTCGATCCAGCGTGCCGATCACCATGCCGTCGTCCAACGGACCCGTGGGACTCATCGTGGGGGTGATGTTTTCTCTCATCGCGGGGTTTGTGGTTGGTCTCGTCGTCAATTTCGCCAGGAATGAGAGGGAGGATGAGAAGATTAGCCTCGAGCAGAAAAACGTCAGGCTCAAGGAGGAGCTGAGGCGCGCTCAGAGCACAGGGCCTGGCCAGAGCCAAGACTGTGCCTTGTGCATGAGCCAACCTCTCGAAGTTTGTCTGGAGCCGTGCGGCCACGTCTGCTGTTGCAGAGACTGCGCCCGGAAGCTCTCAGACAAGTGCCCCATTTGCAGGGCCACAGTGGACAGGAAGAGAGACATCTTCATCGCGGGCTCCCGCTGAAGAAGAAAGCATGATCATGGGGACAGGTGATTTTGGGACATAGCAGGGATGCCCCATGTGTTTCTCCGGGACGCTGAGGACTTTGGTGGGCCAGAATGATTCACTTTTGCATCAAGGGCTTCCACGACACCCCTTGCTTCCCTCAACAAGTGCTGCTTTTGTGAATCAAAACAAATCCGATACCTTCTCTTGTTGGTCCTAAAAGATTTCGTCATTAACATCACTTTCTAGTATGAGAAAGCTCGACTGCTGCATTCCTGGCCCTTGCTCCTCACTCCCAGATAGCCGAGCCTTGGCTACACCGTCTCCAGGATGCAATTTTCTACCCATTCCCACCTCATCAATGTCTGTGGCAAAGGGATGAAAGTCTGACGTCACAGCTGTTTCTCACATCGTCTGGGCTGTCCATCCAACCATATGTTAAAAGCACATGTTAATTCAATGGTCAGATGCTCGAAAGACCTCAAATACTTGTGTGCACGGATATTTTGGAAGATCAGGGACGAAGTAGAACTTCTCAAGAATTGGACCTGTGAAGACTTCAAGGTTTCAACATAAATTGGCAACCAACAACTTTCTTTGTCTTTATCATGGAAGAAGGTGGGGGAATGTCAAGTCTTTGCTCAAGGCACTAAATAGCAATGTTGAGTTGTTCCCTACGAAAGGAGTGAGTGGTTCCTATCTCAGCTTGTCGAGGGCTGCCAAGCCTGTCTGGTCGAGAACTTTGTCACCATCATATCAGGTTATGTCTATCATCGTGCTGTGTCCATGTGTTATTAAAGGCTTTTCTAAATCTTCCCTAACGAGGAATAAACCTTTATCTATGCCCAAAGCATTCGTCATGTGTGCGGTCACTTTTTTGTCGCAGGCTTCTGTGGCAAATCTCTAATTTTCCGAGTGAAGAAATTGCAAAGCAGAGACAGCAATTCATCTTGAAGCAGATCAATCTCTTGAAGATGCCAAGGATTGGTCAAGTTTGGTCTGCTTGGATCAGCAGCTGATGATCACTCTTTTAAACCCATCAGTGTTTCAGTATGACCGTCAGCACCTGGAACAACCGGTGGAAAGTTTTTAGCTAAATCTGGCCTTAAAGCACCATCTTATAGTCGGAAGTTTGTAACCCTTATGCTAGACGTGGATCCAGGTCGCGTTCTAGAGATATCACTTAGTGTGCCAAAACGGCTGATTACACCACAAACCTAATCTTACCTTGTCCAACCAGGTGTGCTGCTACTCATTGTGGCGCAGGCTGACGGTTTCACCAACTTAGTTCGTAGATCCTACAGATTTGGCGCTCAAACATATTATCCCCATTTTAAATTGTTATCGTTCTCCTATATCAATAGGGAGTTGCTCCGCCATTAAGTGAACTCTCCTCCTTGGCCTTTCGCCCTAGTTTCTGCTTCTCCCATTCGTCTGCAGTACTTTCGAGGTACTTTCGAAGTACTTTCCACATTGAGGTGGTGACCAAGACGCGCAGAAGGAGGAATGCGGACTTTTGTGCAATATGCACGAACGCAGCTATCAGGTAGGACTTGGAAAGTCACATTCGCGAAGGTGTCACAAGTGGTCGTCCTATGAAGCGTCTTCAGTACAGTGACCAATCCGGTAATACTTTCATTCCCTCGAGGAGCCGACGCAAGCTGAGGCTGTTGGCTTCACACTGGCGGGAAGTTGGCTGAGGTCACGTCCGAGGACGCGCATCCGGCATCAGGTGAATATTCCAGGAAGTGCGGTTGATCGACAATGGCAGGTCAACAATTTGGGTGGGGTCTTGAGCTCGGCTACGTTGGCCTGTAGTGACGGAGGACATTGCTGGAGGCGGACCGGGGCTCCGGGTCAGCTGACCAAGTCACGGCAAGGGGACTCGGGGTGGACGATGAAGCAGAACACTTCATCAGATCCGGATGGGTCAACTCGACACCACAAAAGTGCTACGAGTCAGATACTCTGGCTGTTTTCAAGGTTGCCACAGTGGCCAAGTTAGGCCCAGCCCCACAATTCGTGGGCCTGCTTTGCCCCTCCATTGTATCTCTTTGGGTACCACAGTGGAAAGGTTGAGCCAGTATGAAAGCACCCTGAGGCCGCTCAAACGTTTCCTGCACGAATAAAGAGCTTTCTTACCAAAGTAAACCTGCCTTTTTGCTTTTCTTGTCTTTGCATATAATGTACGTAGGAGTCACTGACAAAATTTCAGGTCAAAATGTGAAAAACTAAGAGTGTTGGGTCTGCCAAAAGAGAGCCTAGATTAGTGGTACTGTGATCAAACAGAGAACTGAGCAAAAAACGCACTTTCTGATAAAAAACTTCACCATGTTCTTTGAGAAAAAAAAGTGCCATGCTAGCGCTCCAGGCTGACCAAAATTTTGTATTTGTACCGGTATATTCAGTTAATACAGGTGGAACAAGCTTGGAAATGTCTTACGTAGAGCCATAACCCAAAAAATAGCCAATAGTTGATGGAAGTAGAAAAAGCAGCTCTTTTCTTTTGAATGTTTCACGCAGGAAAGCGCCTTTTCACCGGACTCCAAACACGGCTGAAACCAGCTCCTGTCTGGTGTTTCTGCGATATAATCATTGCCAAGAACTGACCGAGGTAGGAAAAGCACCTCTTTCTGTGTGTCTGTCCGAGTTTCTCTTCGTTCTTGGTGGGTGAAGCCGAGCCCGAAAGTCCAAGGGGTCAAACCATTTCGATAACAACTCCTCAACCCCTTTGACTATGCAAAAAGCTCTCCACAAGTTGCACATCTATCGGATTTTGCATGAGCAGGAGTGACATGAATGGAAGGCATTATTTGTACACCCTCTTTGAAGCACATGGTTATTCAGAGCTCCAGGTGGATGAAAGCAGGGTCATTATGCGTCCCTCTGTTTCCTGCAGACCCCACTATACAGGGTGATTGGAAGGGACCGCACAAAGTCGAATGTGAACTTCAGCAGTGACGTTATGGTCTCGGTCATGAGGGTGGCCAAGGTGGGGACATTTCTGACCCAAAATTTATCTGTTGCCGTGGCAAGTGTTGTCATGAGGGCCTCGCACCCTCTCTACGTGGGCGAGATATAGAGAGAGCAATCTCTCCATGCATCTTAATGGAAAATTGTGTGATCACAATCGATCTTTTTTACTGCACGAGGGTAACATTCTGCACATGCAGTCCCAAAAATCCAAAAATCAGGGTATTTTGAGAAGAAGCGGAAAATATAGGAGACAGAGAAAACATGGATTTATTTTCCCTCTGCCAACTCTGCCTTGTTTTAACTGCCCGGGCCGCTCTTCTCTTCACCCATGCTGGTACTATATGTCCCTCTGCCTCAAATGTGACCCAAAAATTTTGCGTTAAATTACACATGGTATCTCTGTAGTGAGCACTGTATTTTCACCGATTCCTCGGCGGTTTGACGTGTCCTCGTTTAATAAATTACCAGTGCTACCACGCAGATATGCAATATAATGTTAGTTTAACCCAACACAGCTATAGCTTTACCGTCAGCAAAGAGAAGTGAGCGTTAAGACCCGTTCAATCCCCTTGGTCGTCGTCCAAGCAGTGCTGTTCAAGATCACATGAGCCTCTGATGAAAGTCTGGTCGTGGATTGTGGGACATTTGTTGATACACGACTCGATTACCACGCACCAGGAACATTGACAAATGACCAGACATCAACACTGAGCTGTGCTTCCAATCCAACGAGGATTGCCAATGCAAATGGACCTCCTCACAATTTACACTTTATGCCCATCACCCTGTACGTAGTGAAAGAAAAAATACTTCCCCTTTAGTCCACGCTTTTCACGTCCATATTACACGAACTACTTCATTATTGTGCCTTAAATCACTTATGTGTCCGACATGTGCAAACTTGCGATAACATCAATAAAACTTGGTTCATTTATTAATTTGTGGCAAAGTCGTTGAAGAAGCTTCTTTAACGTTGGCATTATTTATTGTAGGGGCGTTTTATGCAAAGGCCAGCGACAGCGCAAGCAAACATGCAAATTTCTCGCTAATTTTTAACTGTCGTATGAACCGACGATGTCGACACAGATTCAGTAGGCCCCAAGCGCATGGCTGAAGAGGACCGCAGCAAGAGAAAGTTGAGACTTTGCAAAAGTTAACGGTACCTAAGTGTTTATAATATGTCTGTAAGTGTAGGCACAATTCATCACCGCCATTTGGGTAAGAAACAACCTGGTGCAGATTCAAAAATTTGAGCAACAACAACATTGCCACAGGGTGATCGACGAACGAGGTAAAGGCTAGAGGAGGACCTGCTCGGGCTCCGCCGGGTGTCTCATCGGTTCGACTACCCATAGAGGCTGGAAAGACTTGGCCTTTCAAAGGGAAAATTGTCAATGAAAAGTGGAATTTTAGACAAGTTTTCCAATCTAGACCTTGACTTTGGACAAGTTTTCCAATCTAGATCTTGACTTTGGACAAGTTTTCCAATCTAGACCTTGATTTTGAACACCCACCGACAGTGGCCCCCAAGTGGAAGCTTGGCTTGAGGACTCGGCTGTGGTTGTTCATGCTCAAGTCGTGCCCTGGCAAGTGAGGCACCTGCGCCAACAGCTGACTGAGCTCAAGTAGGAAATTCCTGTCGAGTGAACACTCACTTTTTGAGCGTTCTCTTCCAATGAGCTCAGCATTTGAAGGTCACGAATCTGAGCAATGTAGTTTTGCGTCACTTTTCCAATGTTGCTCGAGGTCCACTCAGGAGTTGCATCATCTGACGCCAAATTGTTGCTTCACTTACAGCACTTTTTTCTTCAAGGAGCCGTTTAGTTTTGAATGATCCTTTCATATATCTTTTCACGTTGTGCCCCACGGGACTGTACATGTTTCACTATAAAATGATTTTTTCAACACTTAATAACTGTAATTTCGCTTTTCTCGGAGTAGAACTCTCTGTGCTGGTCATTGTCGGAGAGGAGCAACGTTGTTCTTTGAAGAGTCACGTCAAAGTGGCTGCTTTTAATTTGAACAATGTTTGCACATTCACAGTTATCCAATTCAAGATCGATTGTGATTCCCTGACACGTCGACTCTCTCCTTGATCCGCAGCTCCAGGAAGGCGCTGGCCCGCAACAACAGCAACAAGTTGCTGGTGACGATGTCATTGCTCAAAGCTATGTTGATATCGCTGTTACTGTTGCCTTTCACCCTGTCCTATGCTGGCGAACGAGGTCAACAGCAGCAGCACCAACAACAGCTCGAGTCGGCCATGTCGTTGCTGCTGGAGGGAGCCGCGTCCGACCTGCCATCTCTGGCGGGGTCCGGCATTACCCTCACTCTGGTCAGCGCCCCGGGGAGCGCGTGGCGGAGCCAGGCCGTCAAGTTCTCAGTGGCCGCCACCAAGGATCTGACTTCTTTTTCTGTCATCTTGGTCCAAAACTTGGACCAGTTCTGCGCCAGGCGGCGGTCAAATGAGAAGATCTTTACGCTCAGCGTGTTCTTGGACGTCTACGACAACTCCACCGACCTCTGGCGACAGTTTGCAACGTGCCTCAGTTCAGTCACGAACAGCTCCAGGTTCCATCGTCACACAGTGAGCTTCATCCAGGACGACAATGAGGACGACGACCAAGGCGAATACTTCTCGGACTTTTTGGACGTGTTGACCGAAAGCACCACAGTCAGTTCAGCAATATTCCTGGTACGTATGGCCAGGAGCACGAACTCGACAGCCGGCAGATTGTACGAGGTCTACAGGACCAGCTCCGAGGCCGCGGCCGCGGTCGTGGTCCAGCCCGTGGCGACCTCGGCCAACAACACTGTCAGGTATCAGCGGAGGTTTTGTTCAACACAGAGTTCAGACTAAACTCTTGCAATCTTCTTCTTCCAATTCTCTCACCAGTATGGTCAAGGACCAATACATTTGGAAACGTCGGCGTGACCTCGCCAACCACACCTTCTGGGCCATCAGCCAGACTTGGTCGCCGTTCATCACGCACATGACGTCGCCGCCGTCGGAGGTGGTGGTCAAGGGTCTCTACGCCGACATCATGGACGTCTTGGCCGCTAGACTCAATTTCTCGGTCAAGGTTGGCAAGCTGCGTTTGTACAGTGCAGACTCTGGTTACAGTGACACCAAATGGTGACAATTTTTGTCAGGGGCATTTTTGTTGGTGTTCGTATGGATGCTAACGTGAATGGGCCAGGAACTTGACGAGATTTCTAGTAAATTTGGAAAATTGATTGAAAAATCAGCCTTTCCTTGGTTGATTTAGAACCAACCAACTGGCAGACTTGACTCTGGTTCCTTTTGCAGACTGCAGAAATAAGGGGAGTCTTCCTCTGTCCATCGCACTCAGTCTTGCTCCACCATTCAAACTATTTCCTGCTCCATATGAAACCATATTTTCCTAGTGAAATATTCCTAGTGAATGATCCGTCCGAGCAAATGCAAGACAGCAGAATGACAAGGGGAGCTTAGAAAGAAGGTTCTTTTTCCTGCCAATTTCTTCAAGCACTGTAAGTTATCAATCTTTTTTATATGTAAAAGAGGCATTCAGACCCTATGAAAGGCCCATCATACTTATTTACCTGACACTTGAGGTTCACAGTTGGGCCCAAAATTAGAAAGTTTATTGGCCTCTTCGGCCAACAGTCGTGCCTGTTGTTCTTGCCAAGAACTCTCAAAGCATTGAACTGTACGTACCAGACTCACCCAAACCATGGAGTCCTTAGGTCCTTGGACGTAAGCCTTGGGCTGTCGTGGACCAGCTGCGTGAGCTTGTACTCCCTTCGCAGGAACATCTTGGGCTTCCTGACTATGGGAAGGTCGGAGGCTCTTAGACACGGCCTACCAGCCTTTGCCGCAGCCCTCAGAGTCTCTCTAAAGGACAATGCACTCTCTGTTGTCCATGCCGAGCTCTTTGGTCCTCACCATGGTAGCTGTTGCGATGAGGAACATTTTTTCGGTCTTCATTTTACTACATGAGTCAGATAAATCTCCATTGGATGTTTCTCTAACACTGAAATACTCACTATGCGTTTAGAAGAGTGTTGGAAACACTCTTTATCAAACAATAGCATAATATTTCCCATCAGGGGTGCCAATAATTTTGAACAGGTAAATTTTTAAGTCGTGCCTCAAAGATATTACAGAGATAAAAGATCAGCAAGACTTGTAAACAAAATAGAAAAGTGCATTTATTCATTGACAACTTCTCACAAAAGGACATTTGCCTCCAGGTCATAATTTCGTGCTCAACTGCGTTGTTCTTGTTAGGCGACGTCGCCCTGCACCTGCACTGAGCCGTGCAGCATTGTTGACGTGTGCAGGGTGGACCTCGTGGTCGTGCCAGCTTAAGTACGACGTCGTGACCAAGGCTTATGCAAAGACGTTTATATGTACCTATGATCGTGCACTTCTGGTTCTCGCCCGTCTAGCTGGTGCCGAACTCTGAGGAGAGCTGGTCCCACCTGGTGAGCGAGGTGTCGTCAAAACGCGTCGACCTGGGACTGACTGGCTTCTCCCACACGTACGCACGCGTAGACCTCGTGGACTTCTCCGTGCCCCTCACCGCGTCCTCCATCAGGCTGTTCTACAGCAGGCAGGAAGAGAGGTCTCCTCTGGACGTCTACCTGGGCTCGTTTCTCAGGGATTCATGGTAGAATCACTCGAGCAGCACTATGTAGTGATGAGTCAAAGTCAAGGTTCTGGTTTGACCAAACAGGATCAGCATTGGCTCGTCCATGTGCAGTCTGGTGCTCGGCCTCTTTTCCATTGGCTGGCTCCGCCGGCGTCTCACCTCCCTGAATCAGAGCCTCGCCTACGGGACCCCAGTGAAGAAGGACGACAAGGTCAGTTACGAGCGGTTCTTCTCATTGGGCTCGGCGGCCTCGTTCGTCGTGTTGGCTTACCTGGGCAGACGGTTTCCCAAGGAGCCTCTGGCCAACTCGCTGAGATTGGCCTTCGCCACAGTGTCCCTCTCGGGGTTCATCCTCATCAGCTTGTACAGGTGACCTTTGAGGGGAGGAAGTAGAGGCTGCCTTCGTGACGTCACTTTGCAGGGCTATGCTTGGGGCTTCTCTGGCCATCAGAATCCACAACCCGCCAATCCGGTCCCTGGAGGAGTTGACCCACTCCGACGACCACGACATCATCATCATGAACGGAACATCCGTGTTTCGGTTGGTTGTCACCATTCGGGAGACCAAGCAATTCTCTAGCAATTCGACATCCTCAGGTACTTCTCCGATGCTAAGGAAGGAAGTCCACAGAAAAGACTCTACGCAGAGAAGATCTTGAAGTCTCCCTTCAACGAGTTGGAGATGATCGAAAGGGAAGGAATGGAGAGTATTGCTAATGGTGAGGTTAACATTAATAGGTTAGGTTTGATTAAGAGGGACAGAGAACAGGTTTAGGCTACATTAGGTAAAAAGTGTTCGTTCAGGGTACATAAATTGACATTTGGTTAAGGCAAACATCGAGGTGGTTAGATTAAAGATAAGATTAAGGTGAGATGTGACAGCTATGGCGTGAGACAGCGGTGAGTGCTACTAGCAACAACATATATTTCTTGTATAGGTACGAATCCAACCGCTATCTTAATAGCGGTGTTCCAGCCCCTGACCACCAACCCAGCGTATCCCTGCTCCGTCGTCAGCCTGGACCAGGACCTCAGACCTAGAGGCAATGGGCTCGTCTTTCAAAAGAACTGGCCCTACACCGATCTCTTCAATTACCACTTGCTCAAGGTGCTCAGGACGATCGTCTGTTTGGTTGGCATCCAATGTCGATGCTTTCTTTTTAGATGCAAGAACAAGGCCTGACCGATGAATTGCGCAACAAATGGGTTAGAATTCGCGACTTCACGACCTGCGCCCTGGACGATTACGGCGGCAAACGACGCATCGAGGCCACCCTCGACCACGTCATGACATTGTTCATGTTGTGGGCCGCTGGAGTCACCGTCAGCGTGGGTTTCTGCTTCGTGGAGTGGATCCTCTGGATTCGGACAAGAACATACACGGGATGACTGATTGGCGAGCACAATGGTATATGTAAAGTCCGAAACAAGCGTAGAGCTGTTGGAGTTGGAAGTGTTCAACGTACTTTTTTCTTCTGGCTGGATGAAAAGAAAGAGGGGCACATGGGGCTGACGTTGGAAGCCTCGATGACGATGACCATGGCAAGAAGTTCACTCTTTTTTTGTCTCAACACCTTTGATGGTGACTCTTGACCAATCTGCGACCACAAAAAGTGTGCTGACGCCAAATACAATCGCACCCTGAGGACGATTCGGCTGGTTAGATAGTGTTTTCTTTACTTCGTCAGATAACAAAAGCTACAAACTATGCGAGTAAGTTAAGCACTCTTGTCCCAAATCAACTCCTTAAACGAGACTTTCTCGTCTTCATCGAGGAAGGCGAACACGGCCGACTTCTTGACGGAGTTGGCCATCCTGAACTTGGCCACGAGTTGGCTTTGGCGGAGATGTTCTTCGTCCGGTCGGGCCACCAGGCAGACCACAAGCAATTGAGCGTGGTATCTGTAGCAGGCGGGAAGCAAGTACAAAAATAAAATAGGCAAAACTGAGAAGTTCGATCAACTTTGTAACATCATCTTGAAAGAGTTCCTGCCCAAAGAGACATTGAATTCAGTCGAGTCAGCTTAGTCAAGTTGAAGAAAAGCCAGTGCTGGAACGAGGACGGCAGCTTCAAGATTATCAACCTCAGCTCCATGTCGTGCAATCTATCAACGGTTAGGGGCAAAACTCTGTTGTTGCCGAGATCGACGTAGCCAAGACACTTCACAACAGGAGAGTCTCTGCTCCTTGCCCAAATTGCTCTTGGTTGACTCCGTTCGAACTGGACCACGTCCAGTTTCCGCATTGAAGTCAATCGGACTTTTAATGCAGTACGTACGTATGTAGAGCAACGAGTGTCCACAGGACGAGTGTACCTGATTGGGTCCCCGGGATATGCCAGGAAGTCAGCCCCGAACTTTTCTCCAGAGCTGAGGTAGAATCCCTTTCTCCAGAGGTGCTCGAACGTGGCCGACTTCACGCGGGAGAGGTAGGAGGAGGAGGTCTCGGGCCAAGAGACCTTAACTTCCGAGGAATCGGTGGACCAAGGATGTGCTGGAACGATACCGTGAATGACTTTGTTTGGACATGACGGAGTCCTATTTACCCGTGAACGTCTGAACGATTCTGTGTTCCCTGGGAGTGTCCCTAATAGCTTCAAACATCTCGTCCTTGACCTTCTCCTTCTCCTCCTCATACGTCTCTGCAGTGTCCTCCGTACCTCGCACCCTCTTCTTCCTCTTGCCCTCCACGATGGAGTCGATCATGGACAGGATTTTTCTCTTGCGATTCTCGCGATACATCTGAAACAGTCGATAGCATCAATTGTTGGTCCTCCAAATTAGCCCAAAGCTTTACTTGGACTTGGCCTTGATAGTTCTCCTCCTGATATTGCCTGGACAGCTCCAAAGTCTCTCCGTCTGGATCACAAAGCAGTGCCGGATCATGAACCTAAATGTCACGCAACTGATTAATCTGAAGAAGTCATTCGTGACATTTATGTGGTCTCCTTTCATTACTGGAATAGCAACTTTCTCCTTCAGGAGCAAGGACACCTCCTCGGGCATGAGCAGTAACGGCAGCCCCGCCTGCTGGACTTGTCTGGGGAATCTCGGCAGGCAGCCCACCAGAGTGCCCACAATTCGGTGTTCCTCACGTAAAGTCAGCACATCTGCAAGAGATGGTAAAATAGAGCATAGCAAAATTGGTACTGTTCACCTATATTGGCATGCAAGACTGTTGTGTACGTACATTCTTAAATAACAAGTCCACTGTTGTTGGTTCGTATCACTTATTGATTAAATAAATAAGGATTCAATGGCCTTCAATGGACCATTTATGTGTGCAGTGGAGAACGGACATTGAAATCACGGGTCAGTCGAGCTGACCGACATCTGAACAGAGCTGCCACAAAAAGGGCTATATTGTCTATGCAGTGTAAATAATGCATTGATGGCTGCTACATAAAGGACAAGAGAGACTAATTTCTAAATGAACATGTAAAACTACAGCACATAAAGTTGTTTCTACATAACTCAGCACATACATCTGTGTCAGTCCCATTAAAGGACCTCACATCCGTTTTCCACCACACAGGTTCAGAAGTGCAACAAATAGTTCGCTATCCAGCACCGTCAGTCATCCTAGATTCGAGGTAGTACAGCTTGATGTAACAAGGTCGTGATTTGCGGCAAAAAAAAAATAAATTCCTTATCTCTTCGGAATGGCTATGAAAAATACCTAACTTTATGGTACCTGCAACATGTATTTTGATTTCTAAACAGTTTTTCACTTCGGTACGAGCATCACTCTTGTGCTCCTCGTTCTTCTTCTTCACTCTCCTCATCGTCACTTCTTGGGTCTCCGCCCACGTTGCCACGGATCATAGCCATGTAGATAACTTTGGCGATGGAGAAGGTCCACATGACGTTCAGCAAGGCGAGCACCGTCAACAGTCCGCCGAACACGTTGTACGCAGGAAAGTCGCCAATGAACTGGCTGGATTCTACCACCACTGAGTATACAACCACGGTCTGGTAGTAGCTCATCTTGGTGGACATCCAGACCACAGCAAAGATGGCAAAAGTTACATTACTGGCCTTGACGTGGCCGGCGTACTTGAAGAGCTTGGCAGCGTTGAGGAAGCCGTCAGTTTGTTTGTGGGACCACAGCACAAGCGTGCCCACGCGCCACAGGTTACAGGTCCAGCTCAGGACCATCAAGAAGATGGCAGCACAATGGTGAATGAACAGCGCCCAGAAGTCGTTCCGCCGTACCTCGTAGAAGTGGAAGGCCAACATCGAGCAGCAGTTGCACATTTCGACCATATACAGCCACCACACACCGGCCGGCAGGTGATGGTGGTCGGGATAGCCGTGCCAGCAGTAGAGGACGTTCCAGAACCAGGGGTGTGGCCAGAGTACAACGTTGACGGCCACCATCATGGAGCTCTCATACATCAACTTGAAGAAGGTCTCGCAGAACTTGTCCAGCTTGGTGTTCCGAGGTCCGCGGCCGGCGCAAAGCCAGATGTACCTGCGGATGTCCTTCAGAGTCAACCTCTTCCGCTCCTTTTCACGACCAATGACATTACCATTTTTATGTTCCTGAAACAGCATTAATGGCACTTATATTGAATACCACATCTACAATCGCTAATACAGTACTTAACTCACCACAAATGTGTTTTTCTCCCTCTTCCTATTCTTCAACTTCTTGTCTCCCTTGATCCCGAGCGTCACGCCGAGCGGCCTTGACAGGTACCGCTCCGTCAGGTACCTAGACGCTAGCCATAGCGGACACAACAGGATAGCCACGATGAGATCCTCTGGCTTCGGATAGTGGTCAGCACTGACACTCTCCCTCACAGGCACAGTGGACGACCACGTCAAGTTGGAGGTCAGCCAGGAGTCCTCGTTCAGCAGCCACCTGGACGAGGAGGCTACCACGTCCCACATTGTTCATAAGTTATCCCACATCTTTAAGCATTCATGTAGATTCGCGGGCTCCAAACACTCAGCCCAACCTCACCTCACCTACTGACTAAAACGAGCTCTTATCGCACAGGTGGGTGCTCGTAATAAATATCCCCGTTTTCTTATCTGTTGCTGAAGAAACACATACAGGAGCATGGAGATAAATCCTGATGGCCTTCAAAGTACGTGCAATTGCAGTCAGATTCCTTTACATATCAGTCATAGACTCTCTTTAAAGCACTGATTCAGTTTGTGAAGAGCCAACAATGAGGAGGATGTGAACACGGGGATCATTACCTCGATAGCAGCTTGCGCGCCGCTGGATACAGGGTGAACCACGGAAATTCGTTTGCGCCAGAGAGGTCAGACATGACAGCTTTAGACTACGCATCTTACAGTGCCACCCGGTTAACTGTTGGGTCACTTGGAGGCGAGGTGGTCACTAAAAACAGAACCTGTTCTTAGTAAACAAGACCAGATAAATGAAAGATCTGCCGTGGCCGAATCGGTTAAGTCCAACATTTTTGACTGACCTCTGCTGAATACTTAGAAAAATGATGGTAAAAAAACAGCAAAAAAGGCTGAAGTTAAGGTAAACAGTGGAAGGTTCATTGCTACATGTTTTAGTTTGGTCAGGATACTTTAGGCTATCGACACTTGCACTCTCAATCCACTTAAGGCACTTTGGGTAATGTTGACATTGTTGTCCTCTGAGATGCAAGCAGCAACAGCAAAAAAAACCCCACACGCTTCCCGTGGAATCACCCAGCATAGGCATGATGACTTCCCCTTGATCTGCTCCGCTGCCTTGGACGCCAGACCAGCATAGGCAAGCACCATCCATGCAAATTTAGTGACGGAGAAATCTGTTCGGATTTACCTCCATCACCCCGTACCTGCAGGTGTGATAAGCTGAGAGCTTGAGTGGTATCACTGTTATGGGGCGCAACCCTAACGGGTAACTGCCCATTGTAGCTAACAAAAGAAATACAGGGGGAAATAACTTCGTTATTGTCGCTGTTTGAATACAACCTTTGAACTTAACGTCATACTAGGTGAGTCAAAACAAATTCATTGATTACTGCACCCACATCAAACAATACACAACGCTGATTCACAGCAGGCACTGTCTTGTCGTTCGTGCAAAAGGGACGGCGTCCCTGATGTTCTCGACCCCCAGCAGGAACTGCACGAGCCTGTCGAAGCCTAGACCGAAGCCCCCGGTGGGCGAGGATCCGCTCCTCCTCAGATTCACGTACCACTCGAGAGCCTCAGCCTTCAGACCACACTCTTTGATCCTGGTCATCAGATGGTTGCCTCTGTGTTCACGTAGGGACCCGCCAGCGACCTCTCCAACCTTAGGGAGCAGAAGGTCAACGGCATCTACCCAGCAGTCATTGTCGTTACAGGGTGCCACGTAGAATGGCTTTGTCTTCTTGGGCCACCTCGTGACGAACACCGGCTGACCGCCGCAGTGCTTCTCAGCAAGGTACAGCTCATGTTGTCTGGACAGTGAAGCCCCTAACTTGGAGGTGGTGGAAAACAAGTCTCCCGACCTGTGCAACACCTTGAGTGCCTCTTCATAGGTCAACACTGCAAAGGGTTTATCCAGCAGCCGGTGGACAAGTTCAAGATTGGACAGTCCCCCCATGGAAAGCTTGGAATATAGCTCCACATCCGCGAGACTGTGTTCCACGATGGTTGCTGCGGAGTGTTTTACAAGGTCCTCCAGCAACGAGAGGACCTCTGCGAGGTCTGCGGCGAACGCCACCTCAGCCTCCACCATGGTGAACTCCGCAAGGTGTCTCCTCGATGAGTGTCCCTCCAACCGGAAGGCTGGACTAAAGTTGTATACCTACATGTGTACGTATGCAGAACAGAAAAGTGGACCAGTGGTAGTCATCTACGATGCACCTTTGCTATCCCGTTGCACACTGCCTCCAAGTGCAACTGTCCCGACACCGACAGGAAGATGTTGTTCTTCGAGTAAAAGTCTTTATCAGACCCATCTTCGCCGTCCTCCTTATCCTCATTATCGTGCTCTCCATCATTCCTGTCACTGACCTTGACTGGCTTGGCACTGAAAATGTTGGAGCCGCCCTCGCAGTCGTTCGAGGTGAGGACAGGCGTGTGGATGTGGAAGAAGTCGCGAGTTTGAAAGAAAGTATGAATAGCTGAAGAAGAACAGCAAATACGTCACGAACTCGAAAGAGTACAGTCCACTTTTTTGTGATAGTCACCGTGCGTGAGTTTGCTCCTGACCCTGAGAACGGCCGAGAAGTCATTCAGCTTAGGCCTGAGCTCTGGCCAGTCCCGCTTGTGCTCCATCGTGTTGCGCTTGCGGGGGACGAATGGGTAGGGCCAAAAGCCTTCTCCGTCAGACACATCATTCACACCGTTCAGCACCTCAACAGACTCTGCCTCCAGCTCTACCTCCTGCCCGGGGTGCGTGCTCGCCTTCAGCAGCCCCACCGCCGTGGCTGACGAATGATACTTGAGCAGAGTTGGAGAGGACGATGAGCAATCCCTGTCCAGACAGACCTGCATGTACAGGGTCCGTATCATCAGGAAGTCCTTGTACCCGAGTGAATGGCAAGGCTCAGACGTCGCTTACTTGTAGCCGGTGTCCTCCTACGCCGAGTCCATCGTCGAGGTCGAGGAACAGTAAGTCCTTGTGTCTTCTGGCAGCTTTGATCCATCCGCTGACCCGAATTCGACTCCCTAACAGCTCTTTGTCGTCCAGAGCTCTGTTTAGGGACACCTGTACAGCTGAAGACCTCTGCTCCACCGAGTAGCGCATGGGCCAACAGCGAGGTCTCCCGGACTGTGGTGGTCGCGGCCAATGTGGCCACAGAAGCGGTCGAAGACATCGAGACAGAAGGTGGGACATGGAGATGATCCTTGCTTGAGTTATTCTTGTTTTGTTTTGATCTCGGCCGGAGCAAAAAGTCCGGCAAACGTCTCCCAACCTCTCAATGAGCAATCTGAGGTACAAGCAGTGCTGAGATGAGTCTCGGACTCGTAAAATGACCGCCCAATCATCACGACAGGGAGAGACCAGGAAGACTCGAGCCCCCAAACATGACTTCAATCATGACTCAGAATCTTCGAAGAACCAAACGTATTTAAAACGAACCATTGATTGTCCTGTTTGCTACTGCACATGGTGGAGTTCTAAAGCACCATTTGCTTAATCATCATACCCAATCTGAGGCTAAACCTTGAGTCAGTGAAGAAGTCCTCGTGCTAGCCACACACGGAAGAGACGGCCAATCGGGACTGGCGCAGGTCAAAACCCAGTGTTACCTCTAGCTCTCCAGACGAGGGCGCTGTTATTCTGGAAGGGCCACAGCTTGACCATGGATGACGACAGGGGCAACGTTTCCGAAGACGACATCGCGACGGACGATCACATGTTCACTATCGGCACTCAAACGATTCCTTCAGTTTTTGTTGATGTTACACTGTCATGACGTCACACGCGGCAAGAGTTGCCACCCACTATCTAGTGTTGCTAAGGCACAACAAACTCTGGACTACACAAGTGAGTTTAATATAATAAAATATAACAATCACTGTTGACGAGACCAAGACAAATAGTGCGGTCTCAACACTTTTGAGTTCTGTTTGACTATACAGAGTTCCAGCTGGTGCCGCGCCATCCACTGGCAAGCCCTCCTCAAGAAGCGTTCAACCCGCTTCATTCTTGAATCTTGGCCACGAGGTCGCCCTCCTTGAACAGGAAGTACTCCTTCTCCTCAACGCTGATCTTGGAACCGCCAAACTCCGGAAGGACAACGCGGTCACCGACCTATGTTTAGTTTACATTGAAAAAGAGTATGTTTGTCTGGCCTTCAACTGAACTATTTCTCCCTCACCTTGACGCTCATGGGCAGGGTCTGTCCGGTCTGTTCGCTCCTGGCGCCCGGCCCCGCGGCCACCACCGTGCCCTCTCGCACTTTCTCCTGGATAAGATGAAGACTTTCACACATGAACTTGCTAAGACTTATCTTCTCAGACCGACCTGCGCCTTCTCTGGGATGAGGATGCCACCCTTGGACTTGGACTGCGCCTCTACCCTCTGGATGAGGACGCGGTCGAACAGGGGAATGAACCTCTTGACAGCACCGGACGCCTGGACAAAGGAGAGGCCATATTTACATCTATGTACATGTGATCCAACGGAGGACAGAAAACAGCTTTCATTACCCCCCAACCACCCCTCCAAATTCAGAGCCAGTACCCCAGTCCAGTCGTAACCCAGTCGAATCCGACCACCCGCCCCTATGTGGCCGGATGACAGCCAAGTCTACCACCCTTAAAGCGTGTTACTCACCATTTCGAGTGGTTCTTTCCGACGGAGAAATCGGTGGAGATGACGAAGAGAGAGAAGTCTGAGCAGAAGAAGACGTGCTCAGCCGAAAGCGTGCCCACCCGCGTGCTGTATTATTATGATCATAGACTGCTCAAGACCGCTGCTGGAGTCGGAAGCACCGAGAAGCGGCCGAAATGACGAGGAATCAAAGCTTTTTCTACCAGATAACTGGACAAAGGGAGCGGAAGAGCGAGGACTGCAGTCTATCCGTGCCGGAGAACTCGATCACGGCTGGAGGACGCCTGGAGCGTGGACATCTTTTTTCGCTGGTCCCGGTTGTGACCAGCAAAATTCTTGCCGAACGTGATGAATTCGACCTCGTGGCAAGTCTCAAAACTCGATCTGGCGCCATTTCCCGTATAAAGAAGGCTTTGTTTCATTTTATCATCTGACTAAAATGTCTTTATTTCCTGTATATTTTCTAACTGGTCACAAAGACTTCAATGAAGCCCGGTGGAGCAGACGAAAAACCAGTTCGGTGCCGGAGGAGGGGGTCAAAGAGCTTGCAGGAATGGAAGCTTCTAGCATTTGCCGCCCAGAGTTGCCAGAGAAAACAGTTTATGGTACCCGCAAGATCTATGACTTAGCAAGGCTAACAGCAGAATCACTGTCACGCCGAGAAGTCTGTCCCACAAGCGTCAGTTTGACGAATTTTCGATCGCTATAAAGAAGTTTGTTGTCCTTAATACAGGGACAATAAGGATGATATGACATTGCAAAAACACTTAAACGCTGATTTGTCGTACATACGACACTTTAGGGAATGTCTCGTAAGTCACAGAAACTGATGCAGCTTACTGGTGACCTGATAAAGTCCATGCTAAGCAGATCCAAAGAAAGTAACGATGTTCTAATGCGGATTTTAATAGAAATTGCACTGCCAGGATAATAACGCAGACCTCGCTCTTGGCTATTACTGGGTGGACTTTTTCTTCTGTAAATGGTGGTTATAATATATAAACAAAAGATTGATTCTTTTGATACATGAAATTTTCTTTAACCAATTGACTGTTTTCACAGTCCATTTGCAGTAATCTCATTCCCAAAAAATCAGACTCAGAATATGCATTTTTGTCAAGGATTGACAGTAGAATAAAGACTCACTGATTTTCAGTGAAAAAAGATCAATCAGTTAAAGAAAAGTCGATTAGTTCAAGCAAAGTATATTCTGGTATAGTTCAACCCCAGAATAATCGATGGTAAATGCCGACAGCACAAGTGTGTGGTAACTCTGATTCTAGCAACTCTCCTGGAGAGGAAACGCATGCTTTTCTCCTCCGGGCCGTTGTTGTTTTCTCTCGACTTCTTCCCTTCCTTTTCCACGCGCGTTCGGAGTCGGGCGTCTGTAGAACTCGTCCTCGCTCTCCGTCCCCCATCTTGATCTCGACACAGTCATGCATCGCCTTCCAGCGATCACCAGGGCTCTCGGAGGCCTCAACAACTACTCCAGAGTTGGCGCTTCCAGAGCCTTTGGAGCCTCCGCCAATCTCCGTGCCAAGGATGTCCGATTCGGGCCGGAGGTCAGGCAGGAGATGCTCAAGGGTGTTGACGTCTTGGCCGACGCTGTCTCAGTCACCATGGGGCCCAAGGTGAGTGCGTGAGTGAGTGAGTGAGTGAGTGCGTGCGGGCGGGCGTGCTCGCAACTGACCCCGGTGATCCAGACTTTAAGCGTTTTGGAGGTTGATGATGACTTTAACCCCGTTGAGGCCAGACGATCTCGACACAAAGTCGATCAGTGGTGGAACAATCAATCCGACACTGAAATGTTGTCGAGCGAAGATGAAGCATTGCAGACGTTTCCGGACCTTGGCTAAACCAAGGTGCTTGCCTGTTTTGTTAGGGCCGCAACGTGATCATCGAGAGCAGCTGGGGCAGCCCCAAGATCACCAAGGACGGAGTCACCGTGGCCAAGGCGGTCGAGCTGCAGGACAAGTTCCAGGTACAGCGAGAGCGTGAGGCACTTAACTGAGAGTGTTGTTTTTACCATAATGGTCATTGCAGAATGTCGGTGCCAAGTTGGTCCAGGACGTGGCGAACAACACGAACGAGCAGGCGGGCGATGGAACTACCACAGCCACCGTCCTGGCACGAGACATCGCCAAGTCCGGCTTCGATCGCGTGTCTCGGGGTGCCAACCCGGTCGAGATCCGCAGGGGGGTCATGATGGCCGTCGAGGCAGTCACTGAAAAGATCAAACGTGAGTCTGACGAGAAAGTGGTCCCACCAAGAAGGGCGTTGTTGTCATCATTGCCGTCTCCTTTTCAGAGATGTCCAAGTCCGTCACCAGTCCCGAGGAGATCTACCAGGTGGCCACCATCTCTGCTAACGGCGATACCACCGTTGGAAAGCTGGTGAGACAACAAAGATTCTTTGATTTAGGAGTAGCCGCACATCTAATGAAGTCCTCCCTGTCCAGATTGCCGACGCCATGAAGAAGGTGGGCAAGGAGGGCGTGATCACCGTCAAGGATGGCAAGACGCTGAACGACGAGCTGGAGGTCATCGAGGGCATGAAGTTCGACAGAGGCTACATCTCGCCCTACTTCATCAACACGTCCAAGGGTACAATAATCCTTGTTGCACATTATGTCTTCTACTGCTGAGGTGTTGATGATGTTTTAACTATCCAGTTCCGATCTCTGAAGATAACTCGATCCCTGATAAAGACGTGCATAGTCGCATATCTGGTTCTGTCAGCATGACCCAATGCAGATTGAGCTTTACGTCTTGTTTACTACTTTAGGGGCCAAAGTTGAGTACAACGACGCCCTCGTTCTCTTCTGCGAGAAGAAGATCAGCAGCATCCAGTCCATCATCCCTGCGCTTGAATTGGCCAATCAGGTGAGCAACATGTTGGGATATGAGCAGAAGACACAAACAGATGATGAATTTCGTTATCCCTGTCTTACAAACAATGCCTTGGGGAGAACTTTAGCACTGAGTTACAGTGTCTCCGTGACTCTGTACGAGCTGTCTGCGTCCTGAGAACTAATCTAAGCGAACTCCCTTTCCCAGGCCAAACGTCCTCTCGTCATCGTCAGCGAGGACGTGGACGGGGAGGCCCTGACTACGCTTGTGGTCAACCGACTCAAGATTGGACTTCAGGTGGCGGCCGTCAAGGCTCCTGGTGAGTGCTAGGTTTTTCTTGTGCTGCGTCAGGCATTTGATGAGTTTGGTCGTAGGTTTCGGCGACAATCGCAAGAACACCCTGAGCGACATGGCCACCGCCTCGGGCGGAGTCGTCTTCGAGTCAGAGGGCACCGATCTCAAACTGGAAGACATTCAAGTCCAAGATTTTGGCCAAGTCGGAGAAGTGGTGATCACAAAGGACGACACGCTGTTCCTCAAGGGCAAAGGGAAGGATAGCGAAATCAAGGCCAGGGTGGAACTGATCAAGGATCACATTGAGAACACTGTGTCCGAGTATGAGAAGGAAAAGCTCCAGGTATAGAATGACTCATTTGTCTCGTGCCTTCGGGTCGTCAAGACTCCAATGTTCTTCGACCACCTGTAGGAGCGCCTGGCTCGCTTGGCGTCTGGTGTGGCGGTGCTCAAGATCGGCGGCAGCTCCGAGGTCGAGGTGAACGAGAAGAAAGACCGCGTGAACGACGCTCTGTGCGCCACCAGAGCGGCTATTGAAGAAGGTGAACGAACAACTTTGTCTTGGTGACCTCGGAGAGTCTTTGACTGTTGACCTTTCCTGCTGATCAGGTATCGTTGCCGGCGGTGGCACTGCTCACATCCGTTGCCTGCCCGTGCTGGAGGACTTGTCAGCCGCCAACAACGACCTTCAGATGGGCATCGACATCGTCAAGCACGCCCTGAAGCAGCCATGCCGACAGGTCAGTACTTTTCACTACTTCAGCGCCTCCTCTACAGCGTGACCGACGACGTCATCGTCTTTCAGATCGCGGAGAACGCGGGTGTGGACGCCAGCGTCGTGGTGAACAAGGTGATTGAGGCCAACGAAGAGAGCATCGGCTACGACGCTCTCAACGACAAGTTCGTCGATATGATCGAGGCAGGAATCATCGACCCCACCAAGGTGAGGAAAGAAAGACACGTTTGTCAAGTGCAAGTCCTAGACCTCCCGCCTAGTCTGGCCCAGACAATTCATTCTCGGTCGGACTGCTCGTGGAGGAAGAATAAGTTCAAAGAGGAAGGTACCAAAATGTGGCTCGTTCACCTAAAGAGACCACGGAACTCCAACCTTCTACATGTTTCCCGGACGTCACGGCTGGTGGCACCTGCTTTGACTTGGACCCCGTCGCTATAATGGTGTTCTCCTTATCCGCAGGTGGTCCTCTCCGCCCTCACTGACGCCAGTGGAGTGGCCTCGCTGTTGACGACGGCAGAGGCGGTCATCACCGAGATCAAGGAGGACCCGCCAGCCGGCGGAATGCCCGGCGGTGGAGGCATGGGTGGCATGGGCGGCATGGGTGGCATGGGTGGCATGATGTAAAAGGTGTTGCTCCTACACAGACGCTCAAGGGAAAGGGGGACGTGTGTAAGAAGACAGCAGACTTTTTCCCCCCCTACTCATACACACACCCAACTCTGAAGAGCCAAGAGCCCGTGTGACAAGTCGGGTCGCAAATTGTGCTGCGTGGTCAAGTGGGCCTTATAAAGCGGAGAGCGGCCCGGTCATCACGATCACAGCCTGATCTATATCTATATTTTTTTTTCCACACAGAGACAAAGTTTCTGCCTCTCCATACACAAATGTGAGGCAAAATACCCCTTCTGCACCCCGCACCTCTCTTTCAACCCGCTTCTAAGTCCTACAAGTGCGGGGTGCGAGAATTGTGCAGTTTTCCGCCTGTTTTATGTCTGGAACAGCTGGCACACTAAGCAAGGTATAATGATAATGATAAGTATTTTTGCAATATGTGTTCAGAAAGTTACTTTTGGCAGCAGTTTTCACTGTCATTGGTTTGCCAAAACGTGCTTCTAGAGAGCTGTCATTTTATATTAGCGTGAAATGGGTGAGTCGCATTTTTTCACGCTCACGACTGATGCACTAAGAGAAATATAAAGATGTGAGAAAAAGTTTAATGTCTGGCGTCGTGGAGACCCTGGCTTGGTGACTACAAGTGTTGCACTAGTCCAGCATTGTCTGGTGGCCACTGCTGACAGTGCAGGTGAGCAACAGTGACAAGTGCGAAGTTGAAATGCTCCTCTCCAATTGCGAGCTTGATAGGAAGTCGCGACTTCACAAGCACGCAACATTTCTGTCACTCATTCAATGTTGAGCCCAAATCCTCTTCGTTTGATCGAGTGATATCCTTGATTGAGTAGAGTTAGAGGAAATCACTGCACCGTCAGCTCAGACGCTTTAGCTTGAGGAGTAACCAGGGTAGGGTGGTGCCTCCAGAACTTGGCCCTACAGGGACATACGGACCTCGCGCATTATTCCATATAGATAGGTACTAATAAAAAAGTACGGTTTCTTTATCACAGAAACTGAGGGCGGTCGTGGTTGGACTGTGGCAGACTCACGGGGGTAAAAGTAGCTCCAGCCTCTTTGCAGCCTAGCGCCGGTGATGCCTGGCGTCTGCCAGGCCGTCTACGTCAAGTCAAAAATCTTGTTGCATCTTTCTCTCTTCACCGGGCTGGCAGAGTAGGGAGGTCTATGACAGTAGAACACAGTTCTCTTAACTGTAATAAGTTTTTGGTTCATTTCAAGGGGGTGCAATTGTTAGGCAATATATAGCATACGTGGGCAGAGTCTGGTCCAGGATTTTTTATGCCCATGGAGAACAAGAAATGTTCTGTGAATGCTCAAAAGCACCCCCTACGTGCCTGAGGCACGTTCTTGCTATGTGGCGGACACTTTTACCGCAATCATGTCGGAATCAATTGCAGCAGTGATATAATGGACGAGGTCGTTCAAAGCATCCAGATTTTTGCCTGGCAGACCCTAACATCAGCTGTTTTCGAGCAATGCATGTGACACCTCACAGTTACTACTGAAAAGTTGATATTTCTTGTTCTACATGGGCATGAAACGAATACTCCTGGATCAGACTTTGTCAAAACATATGTAAAACAATCGGACCCCCCAAAGATGGAGCAAAACCTTCTCACAGTTTGAAAGAAACTTTCCTGGAAGAAAGATCCAGTGGGGATAGAGAAAAAGGCCAGGCTATGGACCTACTACGACAAGGGGTAAATGGTACTTGCAAAATGCTCGTAGATTTTTTTTTCTTAAAAAAAAAAGAGACCTGGCATAGGTATCAGCTTTTCCGTGAAACAAGTTTTGCCCCGTCGGACTTATTGCACGAGCATCACAGTACCAACATTAAGTCAGCCACTTCACAGCCATATGAACCGTACTTTTATAAACTTATAAGATTGGCGCAGCCAGCGGCATCACAGTGGGCAGGGCAAGGACATCATAGTACAATTAGGCAACTTTAGAGATGACTTCAGATGTGGCGATTTTCTGGAGCTGAAGAGACCGAGGTGTCGGAGACTTTGTGCTCCATATCAGGGGCACCGCCAGAAACGTGGTCACGGTGAGTCCATAGTTCATCCAGGTAGTGCCAATGTCAGGGATGAAGAACACCAGCAGGAGGACTCCAGTCACTAAGTTGATGCCCGCAGATAAAAAGGCCCCCACCAATTCCTCGGACACCGGCCTGAAAAGCATGGAGAGACGAAGGTCATCTAAGAGTTCCTGCCAAGTGAAGCCTCGGCTTACGTTGCCACCATCACGGCGTACTCGTACAGAAGAGGCACCGTGGCGTAGGTGAAAGTGGCGCCAAGGACTGTGGCGCAGGTGAGCTGGCCGAGGGTGAAGTGGACGGAGCCGACGCACAGGAGGGTAAGCCAAACATAGCAGCACCCGGACACCCCGAGGAGCGCGCACACGGTCATCTTGATACGATCACGGAAGCGGTCCTGAGTGAGTCCATTGAACAAGTCAGTACGTCACCATCCTAATCAGGGCTGGGACTGATTTGATCGCTGTAATGGGCAATCATCATTGCCAAACAATTTTCGGGCTTCCTGCACGATTGCAAAAATCGTTCCAAAATTTGGGGATTTGGTTAGAGTTCTATAAGCAAAGTTTTGCAATTGCCAGAGCAATCGCTGGAGTTCAGTACTACAAAGGAGGCCTTCTTCATAGAAGTTAGTACAACATTATGCATTTGAGATGCTACAATGAAACTGTTTTTAGGTCCCACATCACAAAACTAGAGGGTTGATTCCAAGTTCATTGGTGTTGGAGATTGCAAAGGGATTGACAATGAACTTCTCGACAGGTTTGCCATTGGCAACAGAAGCAATGTCTGTAGGTTCCAACTCTGATCCTGACATTCTTGGCCACTCAGCTTGAACATGAACTTGGCTGACCCAGCAGTGACTTGTGACTGGTTGGGTGCAACAAGACATGGCCTTGCCTTCTTTGGATAGGAAGATATGATGATCAGGGACTTAATTGCGCAACAGTTCGTAACTTAACCTAACTTTTTAGAAACCTGGCGCTACAGGTGGCTTAAGCTAATAATACTGAACCTTGCATGCACAGCATAAGAAGCTTACTTTACTGGGTAACTTTATAACTTGATTTTGCACTTCAGAAGACATACCCAGAAGCGGCTTTGCACTTAGCTTTCCATTTCCAGCGACTTGTACGTCGGCAGACGCGGGGAAATTTGGGAATTTTGAAATTTCAGTAATGAATATTTTAGGTGTTTACTTTGGAAAAGTCAAAAAGAGCATAGGTAGAACACACACCTGAACAAAGGCCACCATCGACGCCGTGACTGCCTGGCCACAAATCGTGATAAATCCAATGTGCCCAATCTCAGCATCTGAGACTCCAAGTGGACCAAAGTATATGCTCAACAAGTTCTGCCAGACGTACTGCATGCCCCCGGGCACCGCCAGGCTCAAGCAGATCAACCACAGCTGTGAATTTGAGAACGCATCTCTCCACCGGGATTCAGACTGTGAAGAGCCAAAGCTGTCTATCAGTAACATGATGTGTATGACGCCAATAGTGTGCATGATGCCCAGAGCTGCGGTCTTCTTTTACCTGATCGTTAGCCAACTTGTTGACGGGTCCCGGCGGGCTGGGGGGCCTGGCTGGGAAGTAGATGACGGCGATGGCCATCCCCACCCAGGCCACAGCCGCCAGGGTCGTGAGGTAGTTTTGAATGACCCCCTTCATTGCTTCCTTGGAAACATCATTGCTCACAGCTCTGCCGCTTGGATCAAGTTGGAAGGGGACATACTTGGGGCCAAGGTAGAAGGAGATGCCTGATCCAATCACATTGGCACCCTGGAGGAAGATGTCAAATGGAGGAAGCTTCAACACATCCACGTGATATCACCTGCATGAGACTTACTTACTGTGGTGAGCGAGGTAGCAAATATCCTTTCATTCTCTGGGAACCAAGTGGCTGACACCACCGGCGGTGCAGCCCCGAGAGTCACTCCTGCGGCTCCGATGAGGATGCCGCCAGCGTGAGCTAACAGTAAGAAGCTGGCATCTTCCGTTGAAAGAGTTCTGTCGAGGAATATCGACTGTTGACTCATAAAAGTGATGAACCAGGGGTTCAATGCTGTTACGGCCAACAACTGCAGAAGGTTCTTGTGGCATGAAGCACCTCCAGCAGAGTGGGTGGCCAATCGAGTGCTTTTGTCTTTAAAGGCTGAGAGGCCACTGCAGTTTTGTCTGCATTGGTCTCAGACCAACATGGACCAAAATGGCGCCATTCTCCTGTCCAGTGATGTTCAGGTTAGGGGCCGCAAACTAGACTAACCTTAGCCACGCTCCCACTGTTATCAACCCGGCCACCAGGATGGTCGTTCTTCGTAGGCCATTCGTCTCCAGATACCTGGCATGCATATGCTTTGTCACGCCATATGTGTACCATGACCAAAGAGTACTATATTATATAGTATATACCAGGACAGTACCGTACCTGGTGAGTGGAACTAGGCAGAAAAGATACATGATGCAACCCCAGTTGAGCATCATGGCCAGGGTTGCGTCGCTCCATCCGTAGGCCGCCTTCACAGCGAAGGCAATGGGGCCGAAGGCGTTCAACACCAGACTTAGGTGCAACTCGAAGAAGGCGAACAAGGCGATCACGTACCAGCGACGCCCATACGTGGTGTAAAGGTCCTGCAGTGCAAAGTACGATATAACGCAGTGCCAATTGTGTTGGACGACTGCGCCTGTTCTTGATCGCTGACCTTTTTTGGATAATGAGACCCCTCAGCCTGCGGTAGCTTGACGACTCCATCAAGTTCTGCTCCATCGACTCCTGGACGGTGCTGATTCATCTCCGTAGCCACATCACACAACGCAAGCGATCACACATGTGGACGACGTGAACGCTTACATGAACCATTGCATGTTAAAGGCAAGCTAAGGTCATACACACAGCTTGGATCATGGAGCGGGACCAGCTGCGGTCTCGAAACCTCACCCATGCATTGCTCGTCCGAATCACCTGTAAAAAAAAAAAAAAGACATGTGTCGCAGGCTCATGATCATCATGTTTTTGCCTGGGACCCCTCAGTAGCAACACGTCCAGTCCTTGTGAGTCTTTTGGCCTGGATGCTTTGGGGCCCTTTTTAAGGCCTGCGTAAGTAAGTAAATCTGGACTAGGCTCACCTAACAGTGCTATAGACAAGAGGGTCCATCCTCCATTACCAAGTAGATAATTTCATTCAAGAATGCACGATTACTTAGTTACATTTTCTGAGTTTACTTCCATTGTTTCTGCTCATTGACATGTTGTATACAGCACTGTAAAAAATGTGCGCCATCTTGTGATTCTTACAGTCCTGCTGCTGTAATTTCCAGACACTGTTAGAAAAACAAATGAAAGTTGTTCTGTATGCAGTACTTGTGTCTTTTGCGCCAGTGAAAGCCAGGATCGATTCTCTGGTCCAATCTGGTGAGACCCACACATGTGAAGAAGAGGTGGTTTGGGGCTAAGGCCTATCCCATCTCCTCAACCCCCTCGACTTCTCTCTCTGGTCTGGCATCGAGGCTGCCTCCAACGCCACCTCCCACGGCAATGTGACCAATCTCACGGCCAGGGCCAACGAGGCATGGAGCGATGCCCACGAAGAGACGACCCGCAGGGCTGCCTGACCTCGCTGTAGAGGAGGCCAGAGGGACTCGTGGAGAAAAATAAGCAGTGTCATGATGGCCAAGCATCTGTACCACGCATGGGTCAATCACTTTAAAAGCTCTGTGAAGCAAACTTAATGCACGATTTTCCGAATACTTCCCCGTTTTTATACTCTCTGGAGGGACGTATTTTAGCACCTGTCCCTATTTATGTCCCTGAAGGGCGTAGGCCGGTTCTCCATCTTGCATGAGAGTGTGAATTTTACCGACCTACTTTCTGCAGGTTATTTTCCAAATTTGTATTTTGAAATTTGTCTTGAAACGAAGAAATATTCCGAAAATCATGTGTTGAACTACAAATGAACAATGAATAACGTGCACTGGTCTTTGCCGTCCCTGTACTTGACAGCCCATGGGTCATGTCATACGCCAAATATACATAATAATACACATGATAAGTAATTTGGAGAGACAGTTGAGCTTTCGTTTTGCGGCGCTGCACACGGTACAGTGCAGGGAATAATCTTGACTGCACCGTCCAAAAGAAAAAAAATATACCCGGACAGGAAATGAATGTCCGAGCAACTTCATCAACCATAAAATGAGCATGGAAGTATCCGAAGCTCAAAGGCCACGAAGAAGAAGTTTCCGGTCTTACAGCGGCCGTCAACGTCACGTCACCAACTTTATCTACTTTGCTGTTCGTGCAGCTGCGTCTTAATGTTTCGCCCAGCCGAGAAATGTCAAGAGTGACAGTGACACAACTTGTTCGCTTCATCCATATTCATATTAAAAATATTATACTGCCAAAAATAGCTCTGCAATCTCGGCTAATCGCTGAGCAGACGAGTGTGACGAGGCCTTTGACAGCGGGACCCAGGAGACGCCTGTCACTCATGCCCACAAAGGACGACCTCTCCATTAAATTAGCCAGCGTCGTTGCTGTCAAGGGGGAGGGCAACGGAGGGGGGACAAACCCCTCCTTGTGTCCTGGCGAGGAAGTTTGTGAAACCCACCCAATAAACCCTTGAGTTCACCTGTCTCCACACAATGACCACGCACTTTCTCTCTTGCATGGCTAAAGTGCGCCTGTTATTCTCGCATGCGAGCTTAAAGAGAACCAAGATATTCTTGAAGGAGCTGAACCTGGTCCTCCCTGGCGTGTGTGGTGCTCGACATCAGACAGGACTTGGACGGCCTCTTGTCCCACGGGACGGACGTGGGGTCTGGGCTCATGTCAGAACAAGGCGGACGCCGGATGCGGAGGCCTCCCTGGGCTGCACCGGCCGACCCCGAGGTCCTCCGGGTCCGCGCCTTCAGCCACATCAGGCGGAGGGAGTGGGAAAAGGCGGTGCAGTGTCTCAACGAGACGCTCCGAGAGCCCGAGGACCAACCCATCAATGAGGACTTCGTGCCGAACAAGCAGGTGAAGGCGTGGAAGAGATGCTCATCTGACCGAGGTTCCCTGATCGCTTTCCTCTCTCAGAGTCTTGTCCTGCGAGGTCGCATCAAACTGATCTTGAACGAGAAGGAGGCGGCGTTGAGCGACGCGCTTGAAGCCATCTCTGGCTTGTCCAAGACTGACTCGGTCTACGGCAAGGCCTTGTTGCTCAGGGCCGACGCGCTCTATCAGATGGGCAGATTCGAGCACTCACTCATCTTCTACCACAGGGGAAACAGGTCAGTGTGAGACGTGTCTTGTTCCGTACAGTACCTTGCACAACAATCTTCAGACTCAAGGAGGGGCACGACGACGACTTCAGGGTGGGGATTCACAAGTCGTCGGACTCAATAATGAATTGCCTCAAGTCTGTCAAGCCCAAGGTGCGTGTAAGTATGAGCTTGCTTTCCTTTCGCTTGTTGTATTACGGCTTTGTATCAATTTCAAAGCAGAAGTTGACTCTGGTCAGGCTCAACTTCATCAAGAACAATATGTGCACAAAAGAGGGGGGATCTATGATATCGGGGACCTCGACGACATCGATCACAAAAATGACACTACTTAGAGGCAACTAAGCTTTACTACACTCAGCTGACAGGACAGGGCGGTTGTTGAGGTTGATCATCCTAAGGCAGTCGTACTGGTTCTAGTGCTAACTCGTATGCCTGTTTCGGCACCACTGGACTGTATGTACAACAACCATCATCTTTGCCAGATCAAGATCGACATCTGCGTCCAGGACACGAGTCGTATGTGCGACCACCAGACCACGAGCCTCTCCAGCTTCGTCTTCCCCAAGGAGGCCTTGCAAAAGAAGCAACCGCGCAGCCTCGAGAAGGAGAAGAGGAAAAGGACGGATAAGGTCACGTTCTGCGCCCTCACGTCCAAGCCGTTCCAGCAGGACGTGGTGGAACTAAAGGTGGACAACTACAGTGCGCTCATCGTCTGTACAAGGTTAAGACTGTGACGCGTACAATTTCCAGGACATCGTCCGAAGACTAAAGAACGAGGATATGCGATATCGTGCCGGACGAACCAAGACGGAGCCTTTGGCCACCGACGTCCTCAACTACGTGAGGGAGAGGAACACGCTCTGGATGAAGCAGGAGAGCAACAGGAAGACCAACAACGCCAGAGGAAACTTGGAGTTTGACAGAAACAACTTACCGTTCCTGGAACAGACAAAATAAAGTAGTACATGGACACATCTTGTGCAAGGCAGACCATCAACTCCTCCCTTCCCCCAAATAATTGCACATCAATCCCTAGTTGCGGATTTTGAGTTGAGTCAAGAACAACCCGAATCAAATCAGATCTGGAAGGTAGGGGTGGGTCCAAGCCAAGGCTCGAGCTCGAAAGCTTGAAAAAAAGCTTGACTTTTGGAAGGCTTGATGGGGTTTGAGGCTTGACAAAAAAGCTTGACTCTTGGAAGGCTTGATGGGTCTTGAGGCTTGACAAAAAAGCTTGAAGGCTTGACCTCTGAAAAATGAAAGCAACAGAAATTTTCAGAGCTGAAAATCCTAAATGTCAATCACTTTATTTGATTGCTACTTGGGGCTGACGAAGTGGCTTTATGTAAAATTTTGCCATTTCTTTCTTATCTTTTGAGAGCATTTCATTGTGTTTCTTGAAGGAAATAAACTCATTGCAGAAGAAGTACATGAAGTTGCATTGTAGGGAGAGGCTGATCAAACTTTGATCCTAAAAAGCTTGACTAAGGCTTGAGCTCCAGATTTCCATGCTGGACCCACCCCAACTGGAAGGGCTTCCAAAGCCGGCTCACCAAAATCCCGATTCGTATGAGTCGAGCCTGGCTCGAGTTCAGCCTAGACTGGTATCGAGACACTTCATTAAGAGGTCAATCACTCCATTAGTGGTCGGCCGAATAGTGATGTCGGGCCAAATTCGGTCATAATTTCGGCTTCTGCAGTCCAGCCGAAACCTAGATTATTATCCCTGCTACTTACCATCATTACAAATGACGGGAATTGTCTTCGACACCAGAAAATCTGCTTTTCTGCTATACAAATTCTCCTGTTGTCAACATCTAGCATTAAGTTGTGACCTATATCTATTCTAACATGACAATGGCCTAAAATATAGTGTTCAAAAGTATCACTTTTTTGCCCGCTCCAGCAGATCTCAGGACTCATTCTTTGACCACTTTACTGGAGGTTAATGTTGTACACCTTTACTCTTCGTTCTCAGCAGAGAGATTTCCTCGTTGGCGTCACTTACCTTGCATCTCAGACAATTGCGGTGCACCGGAGATGCTTCGAGCCTACGCCACGATCCAAAGCTCGAAGCCATTTTCAGAGCTCAGAGCTCGAAACAAAGCTGGCCCGACGCACCGTTAAATGGTTAAAAGATAACTTCCAGTCTCGCACGTGTTGCACATGAAAAAGTTCATGTTAACCTTTGTACATGTACAAGCAAGCAGCGCTCTGGATAGTGTTATTCTACTATATTGTGCTAAGTAAAAAGAGTTTTTTATACAATCCATTCTAGAAAGAGGATAGGCCGATTCTTTGTCTGGCCGGGGACTGTTGGTTGGACCGGAAAAATCCGGCCCGCCACCATCACTACGGCTGAATGGTGGTGAGCTGGGCGAGCCAAGCAGACGTTAGCTTACTTTGGTTAGTCTAACCCAACTTCATCCATATCAAGCTTAGCTCGGCTCAGCTCACCACTACCTTCGATTTTGTGCGGTACAGAGTAAGCGGCTTTTATCGAATTCGGATAAAACGAGTTTCCGCCTATACCGAACAATTGTGGGGGCAGAAATGTTCACTTCAAAAGAAGCTCCCTAATACCGATATTTCTCCATTGGTATCGAATGCCATCACTTATAAACTGCCAGCGCAGCGAATCCAATCAGTGCGCTGAACTTTGCAGTGCAACAGTCTGAATATAATATAGTCAACTATCGACTCGTGGAAAATGGTCGTTGACGTTTTGTTGCCCGGTTGACACAAGTGTGTCGATCATCTTGATCAGATGGCATCTTGAGATGCCTCTGGCGGAGAAGCTGGACGGCGTGCGGCACACGAGGTTCCGCCACGTGTGGAGCAGGACCCATCGCCTCTGGGAGGCTGACGCCACCAGGATCTCGGAGAACTTGTCTGCCGACGGGGACAGCACCTTCGACATGAAGATGACCCCTGGCGTTTTTTGATAAGCTTAGTAAAATACAGCACGACTGAGTTTCAATCATGGAGAGTAACAGAAGTCTATGAAAAAAACGTGCTGTGTACACAGTGGAGCCTGTCTTAAATCACTGGTGGAGGAAATAAGATCTCGCCATGACGCTACCGAGCGGGATTCAACCATAAGAAGATTCCAATCTTTGATGAAGCCTCGGTTTAGTCTCAGAATGTAGTGAAAACGACCTTAAATAGTCGGTCAACTGGATATAACATAGTGTAAGATGGACTCTTATACATATGGTGATTGCAATCCCTGTGATGATTGATAGCCAACGTGCATTTCAACCCGCCAATATTGCACGGGTTTGAATGATGCGGACTTGTCTGCGTCTGACCACGACTCAGAAGGACCGGACAGGACAGGACGAGTCCTTCACGGCTTCCGCCAGTAGGCGGTGGCCGAACTTGTTTATTGTTTGTGCGCCAGCCGCCCAGGCAGGCCTGATGAAGAGCTAGAGAAAGAAGAGGGAAGCCTGGACGCCGCAGACTCCTGAAGAAAAAGGATCAAGACTGACACTTCCTATCTCTAATCAAGCCATAGTATGAGAAAGTTTCATTATGATCACTTTTCGGCTTATTCGTGTTGTTTCACTGGAAATGTCAGTCTTTCCACAACAAGGAACAGTCAAGGAACAAGAAGCAAGAGTCGTCACTGAAAGACACTGTTTGACCGTCTGATTTTCACTATGGTGACTCGTCTGGTCCTCCCCTCTTCATGAGATTGGGAATGTATTATACAAAGACAGCAAGTTCTGGTTCTGAGACGAGTTTGGATAGGTTCTAGCTCTGTTTTTTGGCAAACCAACAGAAGGAGACAATGTACAGCTTGTCTTAAGGAGTCTACGACGAGCGACAACGGCGGCCGGTAGCAGACGCCATTTTGGTCGAGTTGCTAGCCTCAACAGGAGAAAGAAGGGGTTTTTTTTGGAGTGGTCGCACTCACGGGTGGTGGAAGGATGATGTAGTTGGAGTGGCTGAACTCCACGGTCCTCTTCTGCTGGTGAATCTTGGTCCCCTCGTCTCCCCTCTCCGACGCGATGGCCGAGACGAAGGTGATCTATCACGTGGACGAGGAGGAAACGCCCTACCTGGTGAAGGTGCCGGGAGTGGACCCCTCCGACGTCACTCTGGGCGACCTCAAGCAAGTGCTTAGGAGGACCAACGTCAAGTACTTCTTCAAGGCGAAGGACGACGACTTCGGGTGAGCACGACGAAAGAGATCAAAAACAGTTCTGTTGTGACCAGGTGATGAATAATCGACTCCCGGTGCTCTCTCCAGTTACGTCAAGGAGGAGATCAGTTCAGACTCAGCCCGCTTGCCGGTCATCAACGGGAAGGTCATCTGTTACCTGGAACATGTCGGTGGATCTTCCAACGTTCAGACCGGCGAACACCAGCAGACCAAGCACGAGGAAGAAGAGCTGGGTGTCGAAGACAGCAGCGTAGTCTCCACTGGGGTTGGCCTGCCTCCTCCTGGGCTGGAACGCGGGCCCGGGGTCGGAGAGACCAGACCTCCGTCCTTCCAGTGAGTACTTGTGGAATCTCGAAGGATCCAACACACGAAGAAGAAATCAATATTTGTGCGTCTGTTGTTATAGCGGCGGTCCTATGCAAGAGGACGACCTCTCCTACGCCGACACAGACACCCTGTTGTCCTCCCGGAGAGAGACTAACGACGACTTCGAGGACACGGAGTCTTCAATCACCTCCGTCAGTCAAGCCGCAGGTACAGACGAGAGACTTCTTGATCCTTACAGGGGAAGTTGGATGCATGGACTAGACTTGCACCCAGAAGCTGCTCTTTTGCACGTCCTCGCTGGTTTTTTGTTTGTTTGATTGATTTGCAAACAAATCCAGCAGTAGATTTGCATGCTTATTTTATTCTTTTCTAGCGCGGAGAAGGGAGGAGCTCGGCAGAAGGCAGAATGGACCCTACGGTAATGACGTCATTAACTCATCTTGCATGCGTGTAACTCACGTGACCGAGCATGCACCCAGTGATCAAGTCAGTGCTCAACTCCTCTTTCGTCTCTTCCGTAGGCCAGCCACACCGCTCGTCGCGTCCGGCTCGTCTGCCTGGTCCGGGGATCCCTCCTCCGGGCGGTTCCAGGGTTCACACCCACCATCGCCACAATCATAGCAGGGGCCTCACTAACGAGTCGTCCACTGCCGTGTCCTCGGAGCTCGAGTCCTCACTCTACGACACTGAGGATGCGCAGTCCATGGCCTCGTCCAGGTTAATTTTCAGCATGGAGGACGCGTTGTGCAGGAGAGACATCTTCATTCTTTCTTGGCAGATTTACGACCTCCACGGACCACACGTCCGTCTCCCAGCAGGTGTTGAGGCATCGTCAGAAGAGACGAAGTAAGAGGCGGGTTCCAGCTCATCTGGCCAGGGCTGGAAGCATTTCCAGCGTCACAGGTTCGTTCACTGACAGAAAAGACGTCGCATGACTACTCTAAGCACCTCTCTCCAGATTCAACAATGTCTCTGAACTGCATCACCGTCACCCTGAACATGGACACTGTGAACTTCTTGGGCATATCCATAGTGGGCCAGAGTAACAAGTTCGGCGACGGTGACTGCGGGATCTACGTCGGCTCAATCATGAAGGGCGGCGCAGTGGCCCTGGATGGGCGAATCGAGCCGGGAGACATGATCTTGCAGGTGAAGGAAGCAGCAGCCTTAACCGGAGTTTTTCATTATGCCTTTGTAAACTCGTTTCGCCTTAGGTCAACGAGATCAGCTTCGAGAAGATGAGCAACGACGACGCCGTCAGGGTGTTGAGAGAAGTTGTCCAGAAGCCTGGGTAAGCAGAACACTGCCAAGTCCTGGCAGTTGAGGATGAGCAGCACACTATGTGAGTCGTCACACGTTTTTCTCCAGGCCCATCAAGCTAGTGGTGGCCAAGTGCTGGGAGAGCGCGCCCTCCAAGAACTACTTCACTATCCCTCGCACAGAGCCCGTCAGGCCGATCGACCCCGGCGCGTGGGTGGCCCACACAGCTGCAGTCAGAGGTAACAGTGGATGGCTTTTTGGGCTCAGACTTTCCAGTCAAGCTTCTGACCTTACCTTCTGGAATTTCTGGTTCAATTTGCATGGCTTTAAGAGATAATTTTGCATGTTCGCTTTAACACAGCCAATTTGCACGCGTTGTTGCTTCCAGGCTCTTCCAACCCTCCTCCGCCTGAGTCTTTCATTGATGGCCCTTGGCTGTATGGGCAACTTGCAGCCCACAATGACGACGGTGTGTTTAGAGAACGTGGGCATGTTGACTTTTCTAGCCTTCCTGTTCACTGTCCATGTCCCTGGCTGTCAAGGAGTCACTGGGCCAACTTCTGTGACTTACACGTTACCTTTCTATTTCAGGCGATCTTCCAATGGCTCCTTCGCATTTTGCTCCTCATTTGTCAGTTGGTGAGCATTGATGTTATTAGTGACGAGAGTGTCACTTAAGTCATAATGGGTCATTATGTCTTTAGGCGATTACCCTGGACGTTGTCCCTCCGTCACAACCTTGTCAAACTCGTCCGTCGTCTCCAGTCAACCTGAGACAGAAAGTAAGAATTGCTTGCACTCTCCATGGTCTGGAAATTGACGAAAGCATCGTCTTTGTAGAATACTTTCCAATCACAAACGGTCCCCTGACGACGGAGTCGCCGCCAGCGGCCATCATTCGGGCCATGAGGGCACCGGACTCGGACTTGGAGGTCAGGGACAGGATATGGCTCAAGATCACCATCAAGAATGCCTTCATCGGGTCCGACCTTGTGGACTGGCTGCACGAGAGGGTGCAGGGATTCACCGACAGGAAAGATGCCAAGTAAGTGTCCCTCTTCATGTCCAGCAGGAAACTTCGCAAGAGAAAACGCTCCCTTTTTTTTTTAAAGGAAATTCGCTTGCAACTTACTCAAGTCTGGCTACATCAAGCACACTGTCAACAAGAAGACCTTCTCAGATAACTGTTATTACGCCTTCGGCGATGACTCCAGTATTGCAGCAGGTACGAACCATGATGACATTGTAGAATGACATGAATAGAAAGCTTCCCTTTTTTTTAGGCATTGCCAACATGACCTTGGAGAACGCCAACGTCACGACGACGACAAGCCTGCTGCCGCCCACAGCACCCGCAGGACCAGTGGCTCCGCCACCCCCTGTGCCCTGGGCCCCGCCAGCTACGTGGGGACCGCCACATCCTCCGCAAGCCCAACAACAGACCTGGCCGGAGGCCAACCACAGCAGCTCTCAGAACGGAAGCATCTACAACCCGACGGCCCCGCCGCCGTCGGCCAACTACGGCGTGGGGCAGCAGGCAGCTTATGGGGGATTCGTGAGGCAGCAGCAGCAGAGAAGCGTGGCCAGTTCAGGTACGTGCAGACCGACTCGAAATGTTCTCAAAACAGCAAATTATTACACTACTACACTTCTGTTTTACTTAGGGGACTCTGGTCACAGCCTGGGAGGGTCCCAGCGTCACCTCCGCCTAGCTGGCTCTGGCTCTGGCAGCGAATCAGAGCCAGGGTCAGGAAAGAATCAACAGATAATCACAGGTAAAGAACCTCGGTCGAATGGTGCTCTAGGGGAACGTTTTAGGACGAGAGACCTCGGACTAACCCAACCTGGGCGAACCAAACCTGTAGACCTCATACGTCGATGAGGAGTAGCAGTGGCGTTCCCCTTACGCGTCATGCTATAGTCAGGATTTCGTATCGATCAGTGAGATCCTTAGATAAACGAATTCTTTCTTTTCTCAGGACTTCCTCAGCACCACCACCCTAGGCCAATCACGGACTTTCAACAAATCATCGGACAGTGATGATTTTTTTTGTACGCTTTTTACATCTGAACAGTTTTTCACTCGTTAATAAACCGTCATATCAAGTTTTGATAACCCGTGACGTTGTTAGTAGAAGGGCGGCTTCCCCTCCTGCCCCTTGACTTCCTTTGACAAGGTCGGAGCATCCAAATGGGTGTTCGGATGGTTTCCCATAGAGCTGAAAGACGAGAACGTCAGGCACATTCGCTACTTTTGAGACGTCATCGATGTACTCACTGCGTGTATCTGATGACCTCGTCGTAGGTCACCTCGTCGAACACTTCCTCCAAAGCCTCGGGCTTCGTATTGGGGAACCTCTTTAAAGTCTTGGCAGCCTTCCACAGTTGCATGCTAGACAGAGAAGACTGCTTTCACAAGCATTCCAGGATTACTTGACACGCAACTCACTTCTTCCTCTTGATGATCCTCTTGTACATCTTCTCCCTGTATCTCCTGTAGAACATCATGACGTTCCGGTGGTGGAAGTTGGTCCGATGACTTGCCTTGAGACGCCTTTGGTGTTCCGGATTCTGCCAGAACGGCATGGGGTGCTCGGACTAGAAGAAAGACGTCGCGACATCTACGCGCACACGTCCATTGTTCCAGAAGAGCGAGTCGCTCTTTCTACCTGCACGTATCCCTGGTCCAGGCCGAAGGGCCCCATGACGATCTCCCTCTCCTGTTCGCCGCTGCCGCCTACCTCGAGCTCGTAGTAGGCGCGATTGCGCTCGCGAACGACTTCCTCCAGGTTCTCCATGCTCATGTCCACCTGATTGCAGTTCATCACTTGAAAGTCGCCCATTTCCCAGGCCAACCAAAGAAACCGCACAACCAAACTAAAAGAGCTTCCTCCCCACCTTGTCCAGCCGCTCCTCGTTCGGCATCTGAAGCACCGCCTCTTGGTATGCTTCCTGCATGGTCAGCAGCATGTTTCGCTCCTTCAGGAGGACAAACCTGGAGAGGGGTTTTACAAAGCCTCTGCAAGATATCAACGGAACGCCCTTGGCGTCTTACCACAGTTTGTGGAGGTCCTCATTGCTCTTTAGCCTGAGTTCATCCTTCTTCCAGTGCCTGCCCACCCGGACCTTCTCGGCCCCCCAGTGGTCTGGGTGGTCGAAGAACTCCATCAGATCTCGGAGACAGCGCGACGTGTGGAAGAAGTTGTACCTGCAAGTGTTTGAACCAATGTTTCACCCTGGTCGTGTGCTTTGTGACCGGGCTGGCCTACCTGTGGAGATAACCTCCCGGAGCCCCGATTCCTTGTCCCAATACTGCCCCGGCGGTTGGAGCACGCCTTAAATGCGCTAACGCCGAACGCAACATGACCTGGCGTGGGCCTTCAAACGAAGTGAGATCTCACTCAATCACATGCACTAACTTCTCTTGATGTTTATTTATTCTTTCTTTTTTTTTTTCAAGCAAGCTCAGTTCGGAAAATTCTCTCCGTCTTTTCACCAAACCTCTGCTTCGCTCTGGAGCTGATCTTTTCAAGGCCCATCAGCTCCAATTCCGCCGATTACTATTTCTCTCAGCGCTGCATCGAGCCAACGTTCGGACCGCAGTCCGAGGCCTGAAGTCACGAGCCCTGACCGACCAGCGAAGGAGTGAAAAATACCTAAAAAGTAGAGCTCAGAGGAATGCTGATGACTGATGTTGTAAGAAATGTTACAATGAATTTGCCTGTAGGTCCAGCTCAGTTGGTGACGTTCAGTGAGAAGCAGGCATTAAGAATGATGTATGACAGTGGCTGTGGACAAGGTTCCAGGCATGTGGTCAATATCATGGGGGTCTTACATAGAGTAGGGTGATAACGTGTTTTCCGATCTGGCCACAATGATATGGACCTATGATCCATGACTACGTATGAGAACACTCATGTGAATATAAGCATATGGTTGTTGGGATCAACATTCAAAACTGCCAGACATAAAAAACAGGGAGGACTTACAGAGACAAAGAAATTTTAGGAGAACGTCACTGCATGATTCTTTACCTCCAATGATTGCTAACAGTATTTCCAGGCCTGGTGTTCCCTGGGCCTGCATTGGAATGGGCATTCTGTCCACAGGGTCTCATTCCATGAAAGTTCCAAAGAAACTTTGCAGCAGAACTGTAGTGGCGTGAGCTACGTACTTCTGGTACTTGAGTGATACTTATTTAAGTTCAGTATGTCGGTCTGTTTGCGGAAAATCCTGACCGCCTTGTACTGTACTGCAATTGTGTGCCGAAAACTGTCCGGAGATTTGTGACATCCTCCTCGAGTCACTGTGGCCTTCACCAAAAAGACAAGGCCTCGTTGAGTTTTGGCAGAGCATTTGCTGCCAAAATGCCAGCTGGACTTATGTACTGTTGGATAGAAGTAGTCAATGTGCCAAATCTACATAAATCTCGGTTCGGCGCAGTGCTTATATTGTGCGAGTACTGGCGTTCATACGAGCCATATGAGATCTCGATTCGTCTGCACGCTTGCTCCGCTATCTATACCATACTTGCTTGTAATGCGCTTCCTTGTTTTGCATTAACACAGCGATGCGTTGAAGTAGCTCTTTTGCCGAGCTCGGGTCGGGCTGGCTTCGAGCTCGGGCCCGGGCTCGAAGCGTCTCTGTCTACTTTGTCCATTGTGGCACGGACGTGCAACGCCAACACCCAGCAAGGATGGTTGAGGACATTTCTCAGGGTGCTTGAACACTTGTGGCTCGAGACCGAGCTCAGTCCACCGCCAACCTTATTTATTGATTCCCTCCGTTCTGAAAGAAGTGTCCGAATTGGTAACTGTACACGAATCAAAAGAAATTATCCGTTATCAGTCCTTCAGTCATTTCTTGCCAGCTTTTTTCTTGTGATTGTCATTGCCTCTTCACTGGTTAGCTAGCCTGGATTGCATGACTTTGTATTTAGAATGTAAGAAGACTTCACTTGAGTGCGAGATTTGGCTTCATGGCATTTGATGCACATCCTGGTCAAGTTTCCGGCTCCACAACTCGGTGTTTTGATGATAGCAAGTGATTCCTCCCAGCAGTCAGAAATGAGCAATTAACGTTGTTCCAGCACAACGCATTGACATGAGTTTAAAAAAATAAATTACTTTCAGCGATCTACATTTTTGGTGCAAAAATCCAAGCAAAAAAGTCTAATTGGACACTTATTGGGCAACAAAGAGAGCATATTCTTAAAAGATAAGCAATAACAAAGCCCCGCGAGTGTCACGAGTCCGTTGCCACTGAAAGCAGTGCACTAATAAGTCCCATTATAGGATTCCATAATGTCCGCGAGTGTTTCAGGGTACAATTGTTGTTTCTAGCGAGGTCTCTATGTTAAATCGAGACTCAGGTGTGCGGCTCATTCGACAAACTCTGCTTCAACTGCGACGCGATCGCCTCCAGAATCTCCATACTGACTAGCAAATTCCATGAGAACCCGACCATCCCCAAGTTGTTGTGTGCATACCCAACACACCCGGTTGCCGTCACAGGGATGCGTCGGGCCGGGAACTCTTCGAGTCGAGCCAAGCTCGGACTGAGGCCAAAAGGATCGAGATGGCTCAAACTCTCGTTGCCTTGAAGAAGAAAGAAGAGTCGGCACTTTGGCCTCGGAAACAGGAGCTCCGTGTAAAAGTTCAAAAAGGCAAAAACCTGCAATTTTAGACTTGTCAGATGCATCCAATCCAAGCAGCACGGGACAATAATACAGTTTGAGTGCCATTAAAGAAAACTTCAGACATTTAAAAATGTTAGGGACAAAAAGCTCAATGTATTTTGAGCCGGGGAGTTTTCGAGCTAAGCTCGGTACAACTCGAAACTCGTAGCATCGAGGGGTCGAGCCTCTCATTTTCGGTAGCCAGTCGAGTCCGAGCCGGTCAAACGAGGCTCGAGCCTTCAGTAAAGAAGAGCCGACAGATTCAGGCAGGTCCACACTGGTGGACCACGAGTGTCTGAAGGTTCCACCCTGAGGTGCCAGTGCAACCTTTGCTCGTTGAAGTCTCCAGTTGATTGAAGAATTGAGTCATCTTGGCCAAAATGGGCCCAGTTACGCCAGGGACTTACAGAGGCACTGCTACCATCACTCATTGTTCCCATGTGGCTTTAGTGGTGATGACGATGGGCTCGAGCTCTCCCTAAGAGTTTCGAGTCGAATCCCAGCCCACCGAAAATCGCCAGAAACACACTGAATGACTGGAGCACCAATAAAAGAGTCATTTCTTGCGACTTCCGCGCAGTTACCATATCGGACACCTATTTCGGAGCAGAGGCAAGACTATGCACACTTTCCACGAGCGAATAAGAACAATCATAACATCAGTATGGATTATTCTCTCTCTCCATAGACGGACTTTTTTGCTTGGCGGCCGTCAAGGTCATTGGCCGTCAAGTTCAATAGGCTGCAGGTGTGATATTTATTACCACTTGAGGAATAGGCAGGCAACTGGTGCTGAGCTGTTCCCTGGAAGAAGTTCAGGGAGGCTGGACTTCAAATCACTAAGCGAATCGGCTCGCGGGCCGAATCGTGGTGTAGCCCTGACTCGAATCGTTTTGGCGAGTTGAGTCAGAAAAGGTCGTCGCGAGCCGACTTGCGGGCTCGGTTGGGTTTTGAGATGCGGGCTCGGGCTGACCTGCGGGCTACAAATAAGCCCGCATCATAAGAGCAAGAGACAAAAAGTCGCATACCATAAGGATCGACCAGATGATGAATTAAGCATGATCAATGTAATCAACAGTGGAAACTCCCTAATTGATGGGCAAAGTGAGAAGAACAACATTAGTGATGCAGCCATGGGAGCTGCGGGTTTTGCGGGCTGGGAAATATGGCATTCGAGCCTGCGGGCTCCGGCGTGGCCCGCGACCACCTCCACGCGTCAGTCTGTAGTGCAACGTCAAACAGTGCCCACGTGTCTGAAAAGATGCTCACTACGACGACGATCACGTCGACAGCGGCGAAGGTCACGATTCCAACCATGCCCGTCATGCCATCTCAGGTCAAAAAGCATCCGAAATATTTTTCTAGTCAGTGTACTGAGGCGGGTCGAGTCGCACTATAATATCTTAATATATAAGGATCAGGGCTTAGCGCTGCAAGTATGAGGAAGGGGCTCAATGCATCACCTGAATACTCTCGAACACTCGTTTGGTGTGAGTTTCTCTTAGATTAAAAGTATCGTAGCTGAGGCTACAGCCGTGCAGTCCTTCCAGTCCACTGATACAAACCGAAGTTGAACCCTTAGTCCCAGGATGATCTTGGTCCTGGTTCACCGCTGTTAAGAGCGCTCAAGCGCTGAGCACGGACGAGCAGAACTGACTGTTGCTCCTCTATTCGGAAGCTTGTCTGAAGAAGATATTGACTTTCCAACGCAGTCACACTTGCTGCGGTATCAGTGAAGTCCGCAGGAACGTCTGAATGATGGATCTCGGCCGCATCATAGAGTGGTGACTTTCTTATGTCGTTTATGATCCGCTTGACTTTCAGGTGGGGAAATGCGACGTCTTCGACCACAAGGCGGTCGCCAAGAGGGGTCAGCACACCTTTCATCCAGGCATTCAAAGAAAGTTGATCACACCAAAAAGTGAACCAACCGAGGCAGATCCACCAAGAGGGGACACGACGGCTGCGCCGCCGCCGCCGCCGCCGCCACCACCACCACCGCCGTTGCAGCCACCATCGCTGCTGCCACGACAACCACCACCTATCACGCCGGAAGGTCAGTCAGCGTGCGGAAGTGGCAGTGGTTGCTTTCACTGCTTGCATGGGAAGTAGATCATGACTCAGTCGAAGCTCGCTTACAGACTCGCTCCTTTGAGTTCCAATCTGAGCTCTGCTGCACGTTTGTGATCGCTCTCATTGCTCTCTTGCTCCTTCCACTTCTTTCAGGTTGTCCAAGCGCGAAGGAGCTGCAGGGGGTGGGAAACGTGTTCAACCTCATGCACGAGGCAGAGAAGCTCCAGAGGAGGGTGGCGTACCGCAAGCGGGAGACGAAGGAGCTCCTGAGGAGGGCCGACGACTGCAAGAAGGAGACGGAGGAGCTCCAGAGGCGGGCGGAGAACTACAGGGCAGAGGCCAACGACTGCAAGAAAGAGACGGAGGAGCTTCACAGGAGGACGGAGAACCGCAAGAGAGACATAGAGGAGCTTCAAAGGAGAGTCAAGGACTATAAGAGAGAGGCGGAAGTCTACGAGAAAGACGCGGAGGAGCTCCAGAAGAGGGTGGACGACTACAAGAAAGAAGCGAAGGAGCTCCAGAAGCGGGCAGAGAACTACAAGAAAGAGGTGGAGGAGCACCAAACGAGGGTGATGTACTACACGAGAGAGACGGAAGAGTGCAAGAGGGAGGCGGAGGAGCTCCAGAGAAGGGTGGAGGCCTACAAGAGAGACGCGGAGGACCGCAAGAGGGAGACGGAGGTGCTCCGACGGAGGGCGGAGGACTGCCGGAGAGACACGGTGGAGCTGCAAAGGAGGGCGGACGACCGCAAGAGAGAGGCTGCGATGGTGTGGGAGGAGGAGAAGCAGTACGTGAACGTGAAGCTGCTTCAACCCAGAAGAAAGAAGGCATTGTGGATGGAGGAACGGTGAAGGAAGCTGCTTTTTCACCAATGTTCGTAAATACAACTGAACACGCTTGTCAGAGCAGGCTTGGGTCTGGAACTTGCTGCTCTAATATCTGTGGTGTGGACACCACACAACTGATTGCTGAGTTGAGGCTTAGGACAACCTCTTATAGTTACTTGTTAAGTAAATCAGTATGGAAGAAATCGTCAGTTTCGGTTTCACACACATTCGTTGCAGTTTCGCCATAATCGGTTTCAGTTTCGGCCGGAATTTCGGCTTCCGCTGTCCAGCCGAAACCGAGATTAGCCCTACTACTTAACACAATTACAAATGAAGGGAATCGTTTTCGACACCAGAAAATGCAGAAAAGCTGCTTTTCTGCACAGCAAATTCTCCAGTTGCCACCTTATGATACGTACCCATTCTAATATGCCAATGGTTTGAAATGGATGCCAAATTCGGTACCGTTGGCTTACCATACCAAGTTTGGTTGCGCGGCACAAACATTTTAGGCTAGTGACCGAAACTTCGGTTTCGGCGAATTTCGGCTAAGGTCAGTTTTGTTATATCACTGCTCGAGAGTGAGCTCCTTTTTCTACATTTGCTGCACAATTACCATTAAAAGGAAAGGTCATGCATGAACAGGAGTTGCCACTATGCTTGCGTTGACATGTTACGGTCGAATTGTCGACGAAATCTGTTCGAGTAACTTGTCGTCAAGCAGACTCTAAAGCCATATTTGAGATGAGAATAGTGTTTCCATGCAAATAGAAACATCTTGTGTCTTGTGGCAACCACGGAAAACCAACAGCAAATCAAAAACAGTTCCTTGGCTGATTTTTCCCTACGAGCTCAAGAGCTCGAGGGATGAGTTCGAGCTGCCTTGATGCGAGTCGAGTTAAGAGATGAGCGCTCGTGTTGAAAAAACTCAGCTTTTGTAGTTACTGCACATGGTTTAAAGGATGGTTCGAGGATGCGCCCGTTGTGCCCCTGGTTGGGCCTGATGGACATGGAGATCTTGGATAAGTTACGTGCATTGCACAGTTGCTAGCATTTTCTGACAAGTACCAAGGCGGAGAGTTGTGATCTTGATCAGCGCATTGACACTTATTCTCGACAAGTGCAAGTCTGTGAGCATGTGGAGCATTAGTAAAGGAACCAAATACGCTGTTAATGTTACCAATCTGGCACGACGAACAACAAAGCTTGGTCACGCTCAGGGTTATCACGCAGCTGTTGCATAAAGGCACGTTGAAACTTGCAAGCTGGTAACGGAAAATCAAACTAACAAAGCCTTTGCTGACCTGACACAGCTAAAGCCAAGCGACAGCTGCCTCAAAGCCCCCGCAGCCCTGCCGGTCCAATCAGCTGTACTCATGCTAGAGAACAGCTTGGAGTAGAACGGGAAGGAGGAAGGGAGGGCGATCAACCCGAACACATTGCTGTAGCAGTGGTGGAACTCATCTAAAATTAAAATTTGAAAGCGCAATCTACACTAAAGGAGGCTTCCAAGACGTCATTTTCACTTGCATGCATTCTGCACCTGACCTGAAACAGCAGCTACTTCTGCTGCTGCTGCAGCTGCTGACAGCGACAGAAGCGACTCTCAGTGTCCCAGCGTCTCTTCTCTACGTCGCGAGCTCTACGTTTGCCGATCGTACCAGATAGCAACTGGCAACCCTATGGCTCGAAGTCCTTGGTGACCAGACTACTACTGACCGTGACCAGAGTGGGGGGGTTCATGACTTCAATTTAATCTTAATTCCATGGTCAACTTTTTACAAGTCAGGCCTCAATTTGAGTCATGGAATCACTGCTATAGGATTAGTGATTCGGGATCACGGCTTCCTAAATATGGAATATTGTAGCATTTGGTGATTTTTTCTTAATGTTCTGGTCACCGTGAAAAAGGGAAGCGCTTTCGCTACTGCCGCCAGCGTTTATTTTGCCATCGAGAGAAGGCCTCTTCTTCCTCTCCCGTCGTCTTGAACGCCACCACCGCGGCCATGGACAAGGTCGGTGCCGGCGGTGGGGGGCCAGACGCCGCCAAGTCGCAGCCGCCGCAGCCGCCTGCGGTGGAGGACGGTGGAGAGCACCAGGAGTTCGTGCAGACCTCTCCCATCTCGCTGACAAAAGCGGACAGACCCGACGCAGTCGAGAGCAACAAGAACACGCCGCCACCGACAACGCCGCGTGTGATCGTGGCCACCCCAGCGACCGTCCCGACTTCCAAGGACGGGCCGCTACCCACGGCAGTTCCATCCGTGTCTCTGCGGGCGGTGAAGGACGATCCTCCGTTGCCGATGACGACGGGAGCGGCGGCAACTGCGGTTATTTCGACAACCCCACACATCCGCGTACCAACGATCCCGATGCAGGCGCCGCGGCCAGCGCCGCTGCCGCCACGCCTTCCTTCGGCGACTTCTCTGCCGCGCACCCTCTCGCGCGCCGTTGTCTCCGGCCAGCTGGTAGCTCCCTCCGCGATGACAAAGACGGCCACACTGCCTGTTGTTTCGCAGCCCCAGACCATGACCCAAACTTCCACGATTCCTAAGATCCTCCCGTTCGACCAGTCGGCAGCTAAGAATCTTCCAGTTAGTCTCGCCATACTGCCACAGCCAGGAGCAGGAACGATCGACCCGCCTAAGGTGACTGTGGTGCACGCCCCCAGTGGCGGCGGCCAGACGACACTGGAGATCGCAACCTCCGTCACAAAGCCGGTCCAGCCTCCGCCTCAACCTGCAACTATCAAGCCCATCTCACCGGGAGTAACCCTAACCACTGGATATCCCGTGACGATCCGAACGCCTGCGTCACTGAAGCCGACCGCCTCAGGCCTCCAGCAGTCCTCTTCAGCAGCCGCAGCAGTTGCCGCGGCGGCGGCGGCGGCGGCTGGAAACAGTCCAATTCAGCTGGTCCCAATCTCTGGGGGCGGGGCAGGACCTCGTGCCGCCGCTCCTGGAGTTGTGGTCTCCTCCAACGCGGCGGCGGCGGCGGCCGCTGCAAGGCTCCCCACCGCGGCCGTGCTGAAGACCACGCCTCTAAGGGCGCCACTTTCCGTACAGGACCAGCAGCATCCAGTGCGAGTCACCCTCGTCCAATCGTCGGCGACCATAACCAAGATATCTCAAGCGCCGAAACCAGGCGCGTTGCTGACGGCGCCCGCCGCCAGACACACAACTGCGGCGGCGGCTTCTCTCGCTCCAACTTCATCTATTCGCATAGGTCTCCCACCGCAGCAACAGCAGCAACAGTCGCGCATGACCGTCGTCCCATCGTCGAGCCAGCCACAAGTGAGCGTCACGTTGAACACGACGCACTTAAACGTGCCACAGCCACAGCAGCAACTGACTAGAATCTACGGAACCGCGGTGAGCGCTGCTGCCGCGGCGTCTGGTTCGGCCTCGGGTACAGCTTCTGGCGGCACAGGAGGAGGCGGAGCGAGACTCTTCAGCGTGCCGTCGTCCTCAGTGAGTATCCAGAAGGCCTTCGTGACCAGCGGTGCCTCACTGACTACTCAGACGCAGACCAAGGTGAGCTTATTATTCATCCGCGTATTAGCCTTTAACGCTGGCCATGCCTCACAGCCTGCGCCTGCCTGCCTCCCATCCATCCTGATGACTTTATTATGAACAATTCACGCGCAGGTGAGCTTGCCCTACGGGACCAGTTCCATCTCCGTGCCTAAGCCGGTGGGCACGGGCATCGCAGGTACGGGCTCCGCCGGCATCATAACGGGCACCGGCGGCGGCATCCCCGTGGCTAGGGTCATACCTCAACTGGCCCAGATGCAGCAGCAACAGGTAACAGAAAGCGACAATTCTTGACCATGCTGTCCCAGGCTAAAGGACCTTTGTTTTTAGAATACTATTCCTCCTCCACCCGGTACCAATCTCTTCCTCACGAGGCCCGCCACCATCCACCAGCAGACATCAGGAGACCACCCGCAACCTCAGGTAATTCGTACGGCACCAGAAGGTCAAAGGAAGCCTTTTTAACGAGCAAAAAAATAATCCAGGTGTCTCTTCTGATGACTCAACATCCTCCTCCTCCTCCACCACCACCACCACCGCAGCAGCAGCAGCAGCAACAACAACCCACGGACTCTGCCAGACTCTTGAGGACTCCAACCAAGCAAGGAGGGCCGCCAAGGATTCTGGATTCCGAATCCAGGGTTCAGGTATGAGTCTCCTCATAGTAAACAGAAAGAAGACCGGTGTTGATGATGTCTGTTATTTCTAGGTCTCTCCAAGACCAGGAATCCTCAGGAGGAGGGGAGAGGCTGACAGAGAGCTGATCATAGGTATGTCTGTCTAAGCTGTACTGAAGCAGCTGAAGCACGAGTTTGCAAACAAGCATAAGCTGATTGGTGACGTCATAGTCAGTTTGGCAGTCTTTGCAATATCCGCCAGTGAAGTCTCTGCTTCAAATTGGCACCATTAAAATGCCAAGTGCCAGCAGTTGGACTGCAAGGGTCCATTGATATTGTAGCATCCCGTGTCTGTTTGTTCATCGGTCTGTGTGTCTGCCTCTCCTTCTGCCCATCTGTCCGTCCGACAGTCTATCTAGCCGGTTATATCGACTTTTGCGTCACACCCTGTTCTTCCGGCTCAACAGCAGCTACATAGGCTGACCTTGCCGCCACTCTCGTAGTGTCCAATCAGCGTGATGTTGAGGTCCCTTTAAGATGTCCTGTATCAGTCTTGACTAGAGTGTCGTAGGTATTGTTTTCATCATACTTCTTCTTCAGAGCGTCAGAGTGCCACGGCGGGACTGCCCGAAAGTATCCGCCAGCAACTCCTCCAACAACAACAGGCCCGCAACAGCACCTCCAACGTCCCTGCCGGTGGCGCCACCGTCTCCGTCAGCGCTGGCGATACCGGAGCTGCTGGCGGGGCTAACAACGACGCCGCCAGCAGCTCCGGCTCCACTACTTTGTCTGCCACTTCTTCCCCCTGTGATGAGCAGGCTGGGAATCTCTCCGGTCCGGAGGACCTGGTGATCCCGAAAACTACGATGACGACCACGACTACGACAACCACATCCAACAGCAACAACGTGGTCGTGGGACTGAGCCCCCGGAAGAAGCCGAGGAAGCAGGAGCACTCTCAAGTATGAGTAATAATGCTTACAGTTAAGATGCTTACAAGGAATATAAAAAAACCCTTACCTCTAGATGAGAGAGCACTCGTGGAGCGAGAATGACGACGACCGCTTCAGCTCCATGGGCGCCACCATCAGACGGAAGCAGCCCCACAATCATCAGCAGCCACCACCTCAGCAGCAACAGCCCCCTCCTGAGCCAGTCATAAAGACTCATCCAAAGCCGACTCTACTTCAGAGTTACCGCCACTCCTGGCGCTCGCGCCACAACCACTTTTTGCGCCACTCCGACGTGAGGGTGCGGGAGAAGCGGCAGCCCACGGTGCAGGAGCTGGCTGCCGACGGCGGCGGAGCCGCGTCTCTCATACAAGCTTTGGGAGGATGGAAGGTGAGTGTCGGGGTCGGCTTGTGCGACGGCCAAGTGAGAGATGTCGCTCGTGTTGACGTCACCAAAGCCGTCGATCGGTTAGTCACTGTCAAACTCATCGCCAACACTCTTCCAGATTTGGCACATGGCCTCACAGATGGACGAGATCATGGAGACGGAGACTTCATTAAGCTCAATTCTGTCCTCGCTGCAGCGGCGCTTGGAGAAGGCGCTCTCGTCGTCTGAGACTGTCTCGACGCCGCTGAGGCGCGACATGAGCGAGGTGATCAAGGCCAACATGCAGCGCACCCGCGTGGTCCAAGAGCAGGTGTGCGAGAGCAGGGAATGTTGCATGCACCTGTTCGAGCACAAGACCAGGGTCAGGGACATCGTGACGCGCTACGTGGGCAAGCGGCAGGTCAAGAAGAGAGAGATCAGGTGAAGAAATGAGAGAAAGAAGGATACAACTTCTTCTCAAGAAGAGAGATCTAATGAAATGAATTCTTTGCACTCTTAAGACGTCTTGCGCAAAAGGTTCTTTTTTGCATATGCCAGCGAATCAGTTCTGTAATAATATAGCAATATTAGTATCTTGTATATATGAAGGAGTAGTTTGTTCGTCTGTGCGGATCGTGACCGAATTGGACCAAACTTGGTGACTATGGTGGGTGGGACACCCCATTCATTGCAGAGGGAGGCGGGTCCGACCCTCCCTCCTGCCAACAATGGGTGCGGGCCCGGGAGACGGGTTCATTCAGTAGTGTCTTACAAAGTAAAACTTGTTCTTTTGAATAGAATGGAGGAAAGGTCATTTTTAACAGATGAACTAACTGTTCTTGGGCCCCTGGACTTGTAACTGGGTTCACCTACCCCCCACCCCTTCTGCCAAATGGTCCGTGCAACGAACGGGTGGGTACGCTGGTCAAAGAAAAGATGTTGCGAAACATCACGAGTTGTACGAGTACGTCGGTAACATTGTTTATTTAACCTCAATATAACAAATATCACATTTTTATTGTTGTGGTTGTCGTTTTCATTGCTGGTATTAACAGAGCTAGTATACTTAAAGTATTTTCCTTCCTCATTTCTCTGAGAACAACTAATGTAACATGCATTGATCAAACATGTTAGGATAGAAAAAAAATCACTGATCATTAGCACCTGACGTTGATACGCACTTAAAGGCAGGACGGAATCTTTTTTTCAAGCTGTTCGGTTTGCCTTTAAGAAAAAAGAAAGTATTTTTGGCTCAGTGTGGCGCCAAAATTTCGCACGACTCTGTGGACAAGAGCTTGAGGAACGCGTGCCTCTGCTTGAAGTTCCTGGCCCTGACGTGGCTCGACTCCAGCTCCCTCATGACTCTCATGGGCAGCCAGCCTCTGGCCAGGTCGCCGTGGCGTTCCACGTAGCACCAGCCTAGGAGTAGAAGAGTTTTTCACGCTGCACTACAAGGAAGGGTTGAGCAAGTCTGTGGTCAAGTGGACAGACAGGAAGGACAGTCAGGTCACCTTTGGTTAGATTGTTATTCGTCGTTACTAGTCTGATCATCAGAGTTTACTGACTTCGTCTAGGCCTTCGTGGTCGTCAAAGGCATCCCCACCAGAAGGAGTGGTCAATTGTTGTCCTGATTGTTATGGAAATGTGAAAGAGTTAGGTATGGAGCCAGCGGCAAGCATGCTGTTAGCACAAAGGTCGTTCACTACGTACACAGTAAAGTCGTTTGGTGTGTTCCCATTGTGGGTATCGCGACAAGTGTTGCTGTACCTGAGTCGCTGAGCTTCCTGAGGACGTTGGCCGTGTCCCCTCTGGCCACGTTGATCTCATCCTCGTCCTGGGCGCGGTAGCTCTGAATGGCTTCCACCTGGGGACAGTCCCAGGACTCGTAGATCTTCTCTTCGGGGTTGCTCGAGGTCTGCGGGGTCACGGCGTCGGACCAGCCTAAGCGCTCGTTTTCAGAGCTGAGAAAGAACTTGTTAGATCAGGAGGATCTTGCATAGGTTTGATAACGCGCGCGCTCGAACCTGAAGGAGACGAGCCACTCAAGGGTCTTGTGCTCATGGTTCTGCAGAAGCGTGATCCAGGCCAGGTTGGCAGGGCTCTCCCCGCCGCTCAGGTACTTGCCGCCGCCGGGGATCCGGTCCGTGGAGTCCAGCTCGCTCAGGGTCACCAGATTGCGCGGGCAGTGATCGACCACAAGGTAGTTTTCATCACTGAAACAAAGACAAAAGTTGTCATCATTGCCCCTTTTTTGTACAGGGCGACGAGGTTGTGCTGAAGCCCACCTTTTCCTTCTCGTGATGACTAGCAGGTCCGTGAAGAGGAACAGGCAGAGCGTCTGCCTGTTCATCCTGCGGCCGAAGGTCAACTTGGCCTCCGCGTTCTCCTTCCACCATATTCTGTTGTTCAAGGAAGAGCGAACCATGATGAAAAGTTCCCAATACCTACTGCATATTGTTAGGTTTCTCCCAACAGACCTGACAACTTCTCCTTTCTTGACTAGCCACCGACTGGCCGAGATGAGCGGCACAGCTCTGACTTCTCTGAAGTCCAACTGCTGACTGAGGATCAACATCTCCTCCATGCGCTCCATGCTGCGCGCGGACTCGTTGCACTCATTCACAATCTGGAAGAAATCGGAGCTTGAAAAGCCGGTTTGTTGCACGTGGACCTCCTTCCAAAACCTTGCTGAGCATTTCCAGAGCATTTTTGCAGTCCGCGTACTCCGTGGAGTTCTTGCCCAACCGGTTGAAGATGGCCTCCATGAGGAGAGGCAGCCTCGTGATGCGCTGCATTGGTAACATCAGGAAGGAATGCATATTCAGGCTCTGACACACGGGCGACGACTCCAGTTCCTTCAACGTCTCGACGAACTTGGGGTTCTTGGCTCTGGACAAGTAACACTTTGACAGTGAGTATCACATAATAGTACGTAGGTGAGCACCCCTACTACGACCCCTCGATCTTACGTGAGTTTCTTGAGAATCCTGTCCTGGTAGACTTGGTTGGAACAATACTTGACGTAGACGTGGAAGTTCTTGGCGGCGTGCTTCTTCACGACGCTGCAGATGCCGTCCATGAGCACAGAGGCTTGCCAGACGCGCTCCAAGTCTGCCAAGAAGAGCTCCGAGCAGTGACGCACGGACACGATGTCACTGAACAGGATGCGGTGGTCGCGTTTGCTGCATGAGAATAGAGATACGAATCACAATTGTACTTGTACTTGTTGATGCAGTGTGAAAAGAGCGCAAACTGCTAAGAAAATACCTTTTAGTCATTAAGCCACCCCTAAACTCGCCAATAATAGGTCTTTTTAGAACTAACCAAAAGCGTCAATCACCCACTGACGCACCCTGTATGCACGTACGACATTGAAACACTCACCTGATGACTGCCGCGACCCCCACCAGTTTGGCCGACTGCACGAAGTGAGAGATGAGCACGTTCAAGGACTTGAGGTAAGACGCCTCTGACGCGATCAGCTCGAACAGAGCCTCTTGAAGCCTCTTCTCCTCCATGTTGATGGAGGCTACGAAGTGGAACATGGAAAAAGCAACGGTTACACTTGCACATTTGCACGAGATCGCGGACCTTTTTTCTCACCTAAAATTCCGCTGTCAATGACCTCGGGTAATTCCCCCCACATGGACCGCCTACCGCTGGAGTGGATCAGCTCCATGGCCGATGGCCTGCATCAAGAGGAGTACATGAATCTCGTGTGCTACTACCCCAACTCCAACACTCGCCTGGACTTGAGCTTGCTCCTCCTCAGCCTGACTTGCTCCTCGCCCACTTTGTGCAGGGGATGCTCACTCCGTTGGCTGTTGCCCATGGCCTCCTGGTGTCTGCCTTCGGTCTGGTGTGCGAGAGCTTGCGATGTCCTCTCGTTCACCTCGTCCACCGACTCGTACATGTTCTCCGCCGTGGACCCAGACACGTCGGTGGGGTCGCCAGCCATCGCCGCAGTCGCACCCGCCGAGGAAGAAGACGAAGACGATGCCGATGCCGAAGAAGAAGCGCCCTCGTCGTCGCTCCCATTTGTGAGGGTCTCGCTGTCAGAGCTCTGAAAGCAAGTAAAACAAAAAGGTGACCACAAAGTTAGCACAATTCAGCAGAACTCAGAGCTGAAGTACTTATACAGGAAACCACAGTGGGAAGTTTGAAGCTTCCTGAGCAAAACTATAGGTTTTTTGGGTAGTTCAGTGGAACCCAAAAAAGGGTAGGAATGAGCATAATAATTGGCTGACTCAGGTGAGCGGAGAAAGTGAAGAAATTTCACCTGAGCTTCTGTACTAACCAAAAAAAGAAAAAGAAAAAAAAAAAGAAAAATGCTCGAACCTCCAAGTGCCTGAGTCCTCTGTCGTAGAATTGGTAGAGCGGCTCGGTCTGGAAGAGCGAGCTGGTGTACGTCTCCTCCAGGCAGCAGTCGAGGTCTCTCTCGGCCTCGAGGTTGCTGCCGCTGCCGTTGGACTCGTCGAAGCTGTGGTAGATGTGGTTGGACAGAAGGCGCGGAGGCAAGGGCGGGGAGGAGGTCTCGCTCATGCAGAGCCCGGAAGGACTGAGAAGAAGAGACTTATTCAGTGATCTATTAATATAAGAAGTGAAAGAAATGACAGAGTGCGGAGGATCGCGAAATCTGACACTATTCTGCCATGCATTCGCTACAGGGTGTTGTTGCATATGTCGACACGACAAGTCCAAGAGATGGCTCGGACTGTCCAGACAGGGTGTCAAAGCATTGTTGTCAGTCAGCCCGAGTCGCAGTTAGATTGTTTGAAGTCCACCTTGACATGACGCGGGACCCACCTTGAAGTGGACTTTGGCGGAGGCGCCGGCGGGGCCTCCGTGGGCCTGATGACCGCGTAATGGGTCACTGACTCCTTGGGCTGAGAGGTCCTTCGCAGTCTCGGCGGCGGCGGCTTCACTGCATTCAGTTGCTGTTGTTGTTGTTGTTGCTGC